>Ga0247608_10001704_pt1 | contig 29385 bp, 61 predicted proteins | sample 176DNAGHGlowgp2_FD_193490 | JGI IMG/M metagenome (GOLD analysis project Ga0247608, IMG submission 193490) | Sheep rumen microbial communities from Palmerston North, Manawatu-Wanganui, New Zealand - 1766 DNA GHGlow gp2 | ecosystem: Host-associated > Mammals > Digestive system > Stomach > Rumen ... | reverse complement strand
CCCGTCCAAATTGACAGAGATTCGCGCGCGAAGGAGTCTTCGCTCATAGTAGTTGAATATCTCTAATCCATCATAGTGGCCTTATCAATAAGGCCGTAATGAAGTGGTACTTCATATGAAAGTCCCCATACGAAGTATTCTTGCGGCCGCAAAATAGCATTGACCGCGCATTCAATGAGTTTTCCATACATATATACGGTTTTTTCCCGAGCCGTTGTTATGAAAGTTTGAGAAGCTGATGGTTCTTCTGGATTGAGATAGCCATCAACTTCACGACGCGCTACGTTCATTTGCGGAAGCAAAACTTCATTGTAATCTTCTTCTTCAATTGTGGCGGCCTCTTCTAGAATACCAGCTGTTGCGCGTAGGCCGCGGCTTGTATCCTTAGAAACTACTGTAATTGTACTGCCATTTTTGAAATTTAATTCGTAGTAGTTGCCACTCTTTTTTTCACCTTGCTTTCCATCGTCCGCACGGGTTTTAAGCTCATTACGAAGGAGAGGCCAGTGACGGAAGATTTCATTGAATTTTGCTTCCGCAATCTTGATTACTGTACCTTTTACATCTGATGCGATAAAGATGGTAGAACCTGGAAGTAGTACCGCCCGCACGCAAGAGCTAAGGTACGCAATAAACGATTTTGAAGTAGCACGAGTTGCCGTCCAGTAATGATAGCGGTATCGCATACTGGCCCGCAAAGCAATTCGCTAATAAAAGAAGAGATGAAAATACTTCTTATCTTCACTACTTTGTATCGCATCTAAAAATAAATCAGGATAAAGTATCCAAAGATTCAAGTATTTAGTGAATAGTTCTTGATTGGCATCTAGGTATTCTTTTGTCAGTATTACGCCTTTCTCGATTGGAATACCATCTATGAAATGAGCATCCGCGTCCTGTATTATCTCACTCACGCAACTCACCTGCCAATTCATCATCTCCTTCGTAATCAACATCCGCGGTTTCATCGAAATCGACAGATTCGTTGTCAATTTCTTCTAGACGTTCTGTCAAATTATAATGTTCGCGTTTGTCTTCTACTTGTTCTGCGAAATTGCCTTCATTCATTACTAGGCGTTTCAAATAATTTTGAATGTTTTCCATTGTGAAATCTACGGAATCTTGCGGCTCCATATGCCATTTTGGGTGCCAACCTTTCTTACCGTAGTATACCATAAGTTCTCCTACGGATTCAAAGTCGGCGGCATTTTTAGCATTAGAGGCTTCAAATTTGGCAATTTTTATAATGTTGTCGCGTGCGTCCATATCTTTCTTTATATCTAAACCCTCTCGCAATCCTTTCTTTATTCTCAATTCAATTTCGCATAAATCGCGCGCGTAATGCTTCAAGATGGGAGTAGAAACATTTTGTGTCGCCATTATGCTATCATAGTAATCTTCCAAGAATAGAAGTTCATCTGGCTTGTAGGCAGGTGACCAATCTTTCTTTAGTCGCCGCATTTTTGCCGCGGAAATTTCTTCTATCTCATCATCAATCGTGCCTTCTTGGCGGGCTAAGCGCCAACGCTCATTCTCATCTGACCATTGTAGGGCTGAGTAGTGATCGTCTAAAAGAGTATTGAAATAGGCCGTCAATGTATGGTCACCATGAATTTTATAAAGCTCAGTCCATTTGTTTAGGTTAAATGGCACGTCAAGATAGCGGCATAGTCTATCAACTTCACCTAAATTGTCTTGCGGAACCATTGTTTCTAAGCATTGAGTACAAATTAGGGAGCGATGACCAGGAAAGAATTTTGAAGGGGTGCTAGCATAGTTGTATTCGGGTTTTTCCTACTTACATCGTAGGCATTTGCGATTCCTTACTTCTTCTATCATATTCTGATTGTCCTCCTCTTTGTATGCGGCGCTTTCTCTCGCACTCTTTACAATTAGAGGAAAAACCATCTTTGCGGCTGCGGTTGCGCACGAAGAATAGAGCGTCGCGTGGTAATAGGCGGCCGCACGTATAGCATTTTTTACATTCGTCTTCTGGTGTATCGGATATGAGGCGATGCTTTTTCGCCGCGGTCGCAATTTTTTCAGGTATCTCTTTTGCGAGTATTGTACATAGGTGATTTTCATTGTATTTTAGGCCGAATTTTGTCTATAAATTTTCTATAATTTCGGAGTAAGGCATTTTCTCTATTTTTTTATCTAGTATGTATTCACGCACTTCGGAGAAATCACACATCGCACGATAGCGTTCAAAATCAAAGAGAAGGGCGCGGCCATAGGTATCTAGTTTTTCGTGGACTTGATCGTATAGGGCATCATAATAATTTATGAGGGCCCGCACATGGAGTGGATTTTCCCAATCGAAGGTGTGGCGTCGCACTACCCATTTGACTTCTATATTTCCTTTATCATCTACCCGGGTCTCGTAGTCATTGAGGTTTTTGGAGATGGAGTGGAGGAGGGCGTTGTTTACGCGTTCTTGCCATTTTTCGAGCGGCATCCAGTAGAAGGAGTCGCAAGTCCAATCATAGAACGCGGGTTTAGGGTGATCCATAGCTTGGAAATGAAGAGTGGGTTTATAGGAGTCTTTTAGGTAGTATTGATGGCGCCGCAAGTCTATAAGCCAATGCTTCAACTAATAAAGGCGATAGCCATTGTCTAGTATTGTTGAGGATTCGTCTGGCGCGACCTTTCCTTCATTTATTGCGATTACGTGTTCTAGGTGATCAATCCATTCCCACATCTATTTCATACCGGGGACATCGGAATCGCCGGGGTCGATCATATTGCCCTATCTATCGTATTTGGGCCTTTTTATTTCTTGTTTCTTTTTTGTATAAACTTGTTTGGTATTGGAAGGCCGCAAAGATTGTTGGTCGGCCATAGGGTTTTCTAGAATTTCATCAAGAGAAAGTAATTTGTCATCGGATTTTTTATAGGAACCATAGCGTTTGTTGCCGTCTGTGGTTTCGCCTCTTTGAACAGCGTTGAGGCCGTTTTCATCTTTTCCATACAGAATGTAGGAACCCATTTGTTCAAGTTCTGTGGGTGTGGGGTCAGTATCCAGTGTATCTAAAATATCACGAATCGCGGCCACCCTGTCGATGTCGCGTTCAATGTCATAATCTAGTGAATATTTTTTCTTCAATAATGTCACCTCCGGGAACATCTTCCCTGTTATTTACATTATAACATACGGGGTATAGGGTTGTCAAGTATTTGGGTCTGGAAATTTCTGGTTTTGAAAATTTTCGGTTGTGAAAATTTCTGGTTGTGAAAATTTCTGGTTGGTGGAAAATGTGGAGGGCCCCTAGTTAGACGCGTCTAACTACCTGGAAAACCTGAAAGCTAGCCCCCGGCTGCTGGGAATTGCTGGAAATGCTGGACCTGGACCCCTATAGGGTGGGTGCGTTTCGCGCGCCCACCCTACCCCCATTTGCCAATTTTTTCCAGCGATGCCGTGGGCGTTTTTTCCCGGCCCGGGGTATGGTTATTTCACGCACCCGCCCACCGAGCAATACTTTATCACACTAAAGCGTTGAAGCAATTCCTCCAGCAAGGGGGGGCACCACTTTACTATGCTAAAGTAGAGAAGTACAGTAGCAAATACTTTAGCACACTAAAGCGTTGAAGCACAGTGGCCAGCACTTTAGCACACTAAAGCGTTGAAGTGGGGTCGGCAGTTAGTTTTCCCTAACTAACCTCGTTTTGAATACCAGATCATAGCATAAAAAAAATAAGGTCGCCTTGTTCAGGCGACCGCCAGAGCTTGCGCCCTGGCCAAGGTCTTTTCGTTGGTGAGTTCGGCATCGTCCAGCTTTATCTGAATCTGTTCACCGTTCAGTTCAATGTCGCCAGCCTGCCAGAAGGGGACGCTATCCTTGTGCCAGATATTGGCGGTCAGTAGTTCGGTAATGATTCGCTCGAAGCGTTCGCCCTTGTTGTACTTGTCGGCGGTGTTCAGCGCTTCGATGCTTCCGATCAAAACCGCTTTACCAGAGAGGACGAAGGCCCGGCGCTGTTCCTTGCTTGTCCGGATGCGGACTTTGTTGACGCCACCTTTGGAGGACGCGGCGCGGTCAGCCTTGAGGGTCTCAACCAGTTCAGCGAAAGTCAAGGTGATGTAGTACAGTTTGCCGTGATAGTCAAAGCCGAGGATGTACTTGTGGGCGGCGGTCAGGGCGGCATACAGGGCGATCATCTGGGTCAGGGTCATGGTGAGCACTTCCTTTCGTTCTTTCTGATACTATTATAAGCGATCCGGCTTGATTTGTCAACCCTTTTTTTCGATTTTTTTGAAAAAATTTTTTGGCCATCAGAGGGCGATTTTTTCGCCCTTGATGGTCAGAGTGATGGCAACTTGTCCGGCCTTGACCCACTGCTTGGTGTTCTTTTCGTCGTCGTCGATCAAAACGCCGTTTTCCCGGATATAGTCAATCTTGCGGCCCTTGGTAATAATGATGGTGTGTTCGGCGTCCATCATAGGCACGTACTTGGCAAGCCATTCAATTTTCCCCTGGGCGCCGTCAGCGTTGGCGGCCTTGGTCAGAATGTAGCAGGTAGTACCAGCGGCCAGTAGTTTGTTCAGCAAGGCCACGTTGTCGGTAAAGGGCTCAAGGTTGGCCATCGCTTCGCGCTTGAGAGCCACGGCCTTGTCGGTCGCATAAGCCTTGTGGAAGTTTGCCAGCACGCCATCCATGTCGAAGTAGTAAGTCATCGTTTCGTCCTCCCTTGCTTTTCTTTACAATAAGATTATAGCACTGCCGGCCTAATTTGTCAACCCCTTTTTTGAAAAAAAGTCAAAAAAATTTTTCGCGGCCTCCAGCAGTTAGAATAGTCTAACCTATGCCTTCACTCCCCCCTGTCCTGCCTGCCTCCCGGAGCATCTTTATTATAGCAGATCGCGCGCGCTTTGTCAACACCTTTTTTGAAAAAAGGGCGGGAATTTTTTCCCGCCCTTTTCCTTACTTTCTGACCCAGGCAATCGGCCATCCGTCCCGATCCAGCTCTACGGTGTAGTTAGTGCCGTTGTATTCGTAGCCATCCACTACGTCGTCGCCGTGCGTCCGGTGAATCGTCACCTTGATGGGGGTGCCTTCCGTCTTGATGATCTCGATCGCTTCCTGATTGGTGATCATGCCATACTTTGCTTCGAACATTGTTTCCGTCTCCTTTCGTCTCGGAGCTTTTCCCTTGCTCCTTACAATTATTATTATACTCATTTCTTCCGGTTTGTCAATAGGCTTTTTTGAAAAAAATAAATAAAATTTTTTCAAAAAACCACTTGACAAACTCGAATATATATGTTACAATAAGAGGGGAAGTATAAGTATAAGTTAGAGGTGTCTAACTGTTGTGCCGGCCTAGCGGTTAGAGGTGTCTAACCGAGACCGTAAAAACAAGAGCCTTTCGGCTCTTGTGGTGTTAGGCAGGTTCCGCTTCGCCATATACCTTGTCAGCGATCCAGCTCTTGCGGACTTCTTCCGCCACCTTCTTGGTGGAGAAGGACGCCATAGTGTAGTTGGAGCCATCGGGATTCTTGACGATCACGTACCACTCACGACCGATCTTCTGGATAGCCATCTTCTTCATTGCTTGATTCCTCCTTGCCTTTCTTATGTACTTATTATAGCATAGACCGGAACACTTGTCAATAGGTTTTTTGAAAAAAGCAAAAAAATTTTAGGGCCTTAGCAATACGCAAGGCCCATTGTTTTCCAGTTGAGGATGGAAATCTGATGGCAGGCGCGGCCGATCTCCAGCGCTTCGTGCTTCGTGCTCACGCGGTGGGACTTGTCAATGTAGTAGATTCCTCCAGCATACCAGACGCCACAATTGCCCTTGTATGCCTTGACGGCCTTGATTGCTTCGGTCGCGGTCGCACATTCAACGCCTTCGGTCGCAACTTGCCAGCCACTCTTTTAGGCGATCTTGCGGCCTTCCTTCAGCGTCATGCCATCATTTTCCTTCAGAGCCTTCAGACTGCGCACGTTGATCATTTTCTGATCCTCCCTTGCTTTTCTTTATGCCTTATTATAACATGCCGGACAGATTCTGTCAAGGGGTTTTTACAAAAAACTTTTTCAAAAAATTTTTCAAAAAGGGGTTGACAAGCAATGCTTCTTATGGTATAATAAAAGGGGGAGTATGAGTATGAGTTAGATATGACTAACTTTATCGCCGGCCTTTTGGTTAGATACGTCTAACTCATACTCTAAAAAAATGGCTCTTTTAGAGAGCCATTTTGTAAGTCTTCGCACCAGCGACGGCCTTGTAAGATTCCCAGCTTGCCAGATTCAGATAAGAATACATTGAAGATTCATCGGTAAAATAGTGCTTTTCCCCATTCGCCAGTTCTACCACATACAGTTCGTAAATTTCCATTTTCTTGCCCCTTTCCGGTTTGGTGGGTTTTCCTTCCCTTACTGTGGTTATAGTATAGCATAGTTATCTCAATTTGTCAATAGGTTTTTTCAAAAAAAATAAAAAAATTTTTCGCAGGCGCGCCCATCGGTTAGATATGACTAACCTTCGCGCCGGCCCAGGAGTTAGACACAACTAACCTCCAGCAAAAGAAAAAGGGCCTTCGGCCCTTATTCTTCATCGGTCACAGGGTGGGCTTCGTGGGCTTCCACGATCATCAGCATAGCATTATCCCACGCCTTGCTATCGGTGTATTTTTCCGCCATATTAGCGAACAGGACGACGATCTCGCTCTCGAAACCATACAGGCGGATCATGCGGTCAACCAGATTTTTGCGGTAGTTAGTCATTGTTTTCTTCCTCCCTTTCTTCTTTACGGTCTTATTATATCATACTTCCGAGCCATTGTCAAGCCCTTTTTTCGGAAAATGCGGAATTTTTATTCCGCATTTTCCACGGCGACGATCTCGCCGCTTGTGAGTTGGTAAAAGTTCCACTCACAAATCAGGTCTTGCCCGATGAAGGAATCATAGGGCTCTTTGATAGTGGAAGCAGAGACGATTCGGATCAGGCCAAATTCGATAGTGTTCAGCATTGTTTTTTCCTCCCTTTCCTTTTTACACCTTTATTATACCACACGCCGGCGCGCTTGTCAACACTTTTTTGAAAAAAATTTGAGGCCAATCCGCACCAGTTAGATCAGACTAACCCCTAGGCCGGCGCGCAAGTTAGAGGCCACTAACTGCGCACTAAAAAAATGCGGAGGATTATTCCTCCTCCGCAAGTTCCTCCAGCAGTTTCTGAAGTTCTTCATAGTCATCAGCGAACGCTTCCGGGTCATTGTACCAGTTAGTCATTGTCAGCACCCCTTTCCTTTTTCTGATACTATTATAGCATAGGCCGGCGCGATTGTCAAGCGTTTTTTTCAAAAAAAATCTAAAAAATTTTTTCAAAAAGGTATTGACAAATGACGCCGTATGGTGTATAATAAAGTGGGGGAGTGAGGACTATAGTTAGATATGACTAACTTCATCACTTTGATGCTTTAGCATACTAAAGCGTCAGGGCAAACAAAATGGGAGGATTATTCCTCCCATCCGTAGGCGTCCCAGTCTTCCCGGTCCGTCTGCGCCTCCAGCCACGCGGCGGCGTCCTCCAGATCCTCTTCGGTGAGATACTCGCGGTCTTCGTAGTCCATCATTGTGAGCACTTCCTTTCTTCTTTGTGATTATAGTATAACACATTACGCGCCAGTTGTCAACCCCTTTTTTGAATTTTTTTGAAAAAATTTTTCAGATCCGACTCCGTGGTTAGATATGACTAACCGCGTTCAGAAAAAAGAGGGCTTCAGCCCTCTACGCTACCACAGTATTGAATATCAAGAATAATATCGTCGAAAATGTTTTCCGTGCCGTTATCGTCCATTATCAGGGCAGCAATGTCGCCCTCTTGCCAATCTTCGACGCCTTCCCATTCCCAGACGTTTCCAGTAAAATCTTCGATAGCAATATAGTTCTCTTTGTAGTTGACTTCGATCACGACACCACACAGCGGGCGAATATGAGAAGCGAACTCATCAACAGCGGATTCAGCAAAGCAAGTGGAGCAAGTGAGAACCAGGGCCAGAGCCAGGATGGCGGTAATAATTTTCTTCATTGTAGCAAGTCCTTTCTGGTGTTCAGGATTTTCCTTTCCTTTGTGGTTATAGTATAACATAGGGCGCGCCGATTGTCAATAGTTTTTTTGAATTTTTTTCAAAAAACTTTTAGAGTCAATTCCGCGGTTAGAGATAACTAACTTTGTGGCCGGCTACTGAGTTAGACACAACTAACCAAGGCACAAAAAAAGAAGAGCTTTGCTCTTCTTAGAGATCTTCGCCCCATTCTTCTTCATCAGCGAATACATCAAGGTAAAAATACGCGGTCTTTGCCTTTTCATCCAGTTCCACAAGTTCGGGGTCATCTTCCATATATGACTCAACCTGTTCCAGATCTTCCATCACAGTATCGCCGTAAGCGGTTCCCACAGTTACTTCGTAGCCCTTTTCAAACAGTTCCTTCATAGTCATTTTCTTTCCTTCCCTTCTGGTGTTCGGGATTTTCCTTTCCCTTTTGTGATTATAGTATAACACAACCGGAACATATTGTCAACCCCTTTTTTGAAATTTTTTCAAAAAAATTTTCTAAAAAAATTTTTCAAAACCCCTTGACAAAGCGCCTCCAGCATGCTATAATATAGGTGACGGGCCGGAGAGTGGAGGAGAAGGTCGGCCATTGGTTAGTCATGACTAACTCATTCGCCGGCTTACAGGTTAGACGTGTCTAACCGCAGCACAAAAAAAGAAGGGCTTTGCCCTTCTTACAGGTCTCCACCCATTTCGTTGAACCATTCAGTAAATTCACCACCCACGGTCCAATCGAGCATTTCCGACCACAGATCATAGTTGCCACGGTCCAGCCCCAGGGCGCGCGCGATCCGCTCACAAACTTCTTCAAACAGGTCGCTATCAAAAATTTCGTACCAGTTAGAGACGCCATGTTCTTCGCCTACGGCCCAGAAAATTTCTTCCATCATTTCGCGGTTCATCATTGTCTTTCCTTCCCTTCTGGTTTAGTGGGTTTTCCTTCCCTCTTTCTGGATATAGTATAGCACACTTTGCCCGGCCTGTCAACACTTTTTTTGAATTTTTTTGAAAAAACTTTTTCAAAAAAATTTTCAAAAACCTATTGACAAAAATCTATAAATATGGTATAATAAAAGGGGAAGAATAAATATAGGTTAGTTATAACTAACTCACGTGCCGGCCTTTCGGTTAGATACAACTAACCGCACCACACAAAAAAAGAAGGGCTTTCGCCCTTCTTTTCAGAAATGATAGCAAGTATGGTAGAATATCGAACCGTCCTTGATCCCGCACATTTCAGCCAGCATAGAGCCGTCGGAATGCCACTCAAAAGCGACCTTTTCAGCTACTAGGCCGATTTCCTTAGCATACTTTTTCAAGGTAGACCAGGAAGGGGTCTCAGCCTTCCATTCATAGCGCATTTCCTCATACTGAGAAGGAATAAACATTTCATCTCCGACAAAGTGCGCAACCATCGCCTTCGCTTCCTGAACCTTTTCCATCATCATAGTGGTCATTGTTTTTCCCGTCCTTTCTGGTTTGGTGGGTGTCCTTCCCTTTGATGGTCTTATTATAGCATAGTTGTTCCGGCCTGTCAATAGTTTTTTTGAAAAAAATTTTTTTATTTTTTTTACAAAAAGGGGTTGACAATTCCAACCGGCCATGTTATAATATAATCACAGTCGAGGACACCGGGGAGACCGGAGAGAGGTTGGACAGGCTCACGAGGAAACTAGGCACCAGTTAGACACAACTAACCAGGTAGGTCCGCACTTTAGCGTGCTAAAGCGGTGAAGCGAACTGGTGTTCGGTTAGTCGTGTCTAACTTGTGTGCCGGCTTTTTAGTTAGTCGTGTCTAACCAGCAAGGGGACGCGCGAGTTAGTTTTCCCTAACTAACTAACTTATATTGCGGGCCCTCTTCCACCACTAACATTTTATCACACCGAAGGCAAGTTGTCAAGAGGTTTTTTATTACAAAACTGTAAAAAATCTATGACATTTTTGTCATAAGTTGTTTAGAAAATTGTAACACTTTTAACCTTGAATTGTAACATTTCTATGGTATACTTTAGGTGTTCCAAGGGAAGGAACAGAAAATGACCGGATGGAAAGGAAGGTAACCAAAAATGACAAAGGAAGAAATGGCAACCAAATATGACATCCTCGCAGGTGCGCATACCTATCTTGTGGGCTTTGCCCACCACGACCGCCTCTACTACTTTATGGCGAATTTTGCCGAGTTGACCGAATATTTGAAGCTGGACCGGGCGAGCTCGAAAAAGGGCGGTATGGCCAAGCTGCGGGTGCGGGTGAGCTCGGTTCAGCGCCACCTGCTGGTGAGCTCGGGCAAGGCCCAGCTGCTGGGAACGGCCGACCTGCTGGAAGCGGAAGCCAGCTACAACAAGGGCGAAAACTTCGAGAAGCTCGTGACCGAGCGGATCGCCGGGGAACGCTGGGAGAAGGACAATAAGCCCTTCTGGGAGTGCGGGGACATTCGGCTGGGTGGCGTCGAGGTTCAGATCAAGTTCGACAACGCCGAGCTGACGAACGAAAAGACGCTGGGCAGGCGGCTGGCAATGCTGGCCGCCGCCTAAAATAAACACTTGACAAACAAGGCGAGCTGTGGTATAATAGAGCTGTAAGGAGGAAGAAAGACAATGTTCAACAAAATTTCTAAGGTTCAAGCTGTTCGGAATTGGTTCGTAAAAAAATTTTTCAAAGATGCTGAAATTTTGGCTAATTGGAAAGATGGACAAATCATTCTTAAAACCAATTCAAAAGATTTTCCTTATGCTGAAATTAGAATCAAACCCATGACCGAAGAAGTGGGAGACGAATTGATTTCCGAGGTTTTAGAAAAAGTTGAATCTTATGAAGATCATAAAAGAAATAGATTCATTGATAAGCTTATGAGAGAAAAAGGAGAATAAGATGATTCAGTCAAAATATTTCGCAAAAACCCATCAGGAAGTTGTATACAATCTCGATGAAGAACAATGCCCCTATTGCGGTCATTGGTTTATGGTAGATATTGACTTTTGTCAAAATTCTCCAACTGATGACTATGATGATTATGTAAAAATCTTCTGTCCCTATTGCGGAAAATTCCATCGTGTGGCGGTCTAACCGCCCTTTCTTGTGCTAGTGGTTAGTCATAACTAACCTTTCTGCCGGCGCGTGAGTTAGAGGCATCTAACCAAAAAATTTTTTTCAAAAACCTATTGACAACTATATAAATGTATGTTACAATAAAGGCACAGAAAGGGAAAGGAGATTGAAACAATGAAGTTCTATCTGATTACTTGCCAAAGAGGTCATTGCGGGCGTGGGCGTAGCACTGAAATCACTTTCGCCATTCAAGCCTATAATCTGTTGGCTGCCCAAGACCAAGCAAAAAAAATGCCTTCTGTAAAACACACTCGTGGCATTCTCTTCGGCCGTGAAATCACGCAAGAAGAATACAATGAGTTCCGCTCTGTTAGTGCCTATGAACGTTGTGCGGGGGTGTATGCGTAATGGTTATTATGTATAAAATTGTATGCGAAAACGGCATTGAAGGTATCAAGTATTACAAGACGCAAGAAGAAGCACAAGACGCCGCCAATTTTCGGAAATACCTTAGCGGAAAAAATTGGTATGTGCGTGCGGTGGTGCTCAAATAAGGTTAGGCTTGCCTAACCTTTGGGCCGGCCGCCGAGTTAGACACATCTAACCAGAGTTGAAAAAAAGTCAAAAAACTTTTTGAAAAGTGCTTGACAACTACCCAAATTTATAGTATAATAAAGATGTTCCAAGGGAGAAAGAAATTCGGTGACATCTCTTAGGCGAAGATGCGTAATTGGGACTGTTAGACCTTCCGAATCTTTCAAAAAAAAATTTTGAAAAACACTTGACATTCTCCACAATTCGTGGTAGAATATAAATGTAAAAAGGACAAGGAAAAGTCCAAAAAACCAGAAAGGCTAACACTATGCGGAAGAACACCATCGAAACCATGATCTCCTACCTGAACGGCGAAACTGTGGACACCTCTGCTCTGCGTGACGAGCTGACCAGCGAGCTGAATCGGCTGAACGCCAAGGCGAACGCCAATCGGGAAGCCTACGCTCTGGCACACGATGTGGTGCTGGGCGTAATGAGCGAACAGCCCATGACCGTGAAGGAAATTGCTACCGCTTGCGGTGACTCTCTGCCCGAAGGCTTTTCGCCCTCCAAGATTCAGTATGCTCTGCTGAATTACTGGGCTGACGAAGTGGTCAAGGTTGAGAACGCCAAGAGCGCCAACCAGTATCGTCTGGCCTAACCCCAAGCCCGCTTCGGCGGGCTTTTCTTTTGCCAAGAGTTAGATATGACTAACCGCGGGGCCGGACGCCAAGTTAGAGCCAACTAACTATAAAAAATTTTTTACAAACCTATTGACATTCTCTTTCAGATATATTATAATATAGGTACAGAAAGGGGAGAGAATGATGGAGATTTTGCTGATTGGTGTTTGGGCTTGCTTGACTATTGCGCTTCTCAACAATATTCTAAAAAGGTATTGACAACCGCATTTCATTTTGGTATAATAGGGATGAAAGGAGATAAGAAAGATGAAAGCAATTTACAAACGCAACCCCGATTTCTCCGCTTGGGATTTGAATGCGGGCAGCCGCAAGTATGTTGACCAAAGCACTCCCGCACGCCGTCGTTTGAAAAAGAAATTGCGGCGTATGGCACGGAAAAGAATTTCAAAAATTCTTCCCGAAACCTATTGACATTTCATTTCAAAAGTAGTATAATAAGAATGTAAAGAAAAGGAGAAGGAAACTCCTAAAACCAGAAAGGAAAATGTATGATTGATTTCTTCTATGACCATCCAGTAATCACGACCATCATCGCAATTTTACTCATATTCGGGCTTGTAATTGGCGGCGTCCTTATTACTCGTCATTCCCGAAACATTCTCTTCGGCGGTAACGAACAAGTTTTCGATACTAATTGGCGATACGAATGGGCGATTGTCCAACTTGGTAATGGCGAATTGCTTGAGGGGAAAATTACCTCTTGGAAGGACTTCGATAAATCAGATATGATTCAATTCACTATAGATGGAATTACATATCTAACCCATTCTTCTAATGTACTTCTGTGTACTAAACGGCCATAAGGCGGGACAACCCGCCTTTCTTTTTTATTCCCAGTTAGTCATATCTAACCCTCCAGCCGGCCCGCGAGTTAGAGACGTCTAACTTCAAAATAGCAAAAAAATCTAAAAAACTTTTTGAAAAACACTTGACAAAATCCCGAATCTATGTTAGAATATAATTGTTCCGAGGGAGAGAGAAGCCACGGACGCCACGAGCGACAGGCACTCCTCCCAAGGACAACGAAAAAAAATTTCAAAAACCACTTGACATTATAAGCACAATGTGCTATAATGAATACACAACAGAGGAAGGAAAACCTCACAAACCAGAAAGGAAACTACTATGACTGAAAAGATGACCCACTCCACCGCTCTGTCTATGGCTATCGCTCTGCTGACCTCCGACACTACCGCTGACCACTCTGAAATCGTGGAACACCTGACCGCCCTGCGTGCTTCTCTGGACAAGCGTGCGGAGCGTGCTAAGTCCACTGAACGGAAGCCCTCTGCCAAGCAGATCGCCCAGCGGGAAGAATCCGCTAAACTGGCGGACGCCACCTTCGCCGTGATGGTGGAAAAACCCGACTTCCTGTACGAGTGTAAGCCCCTTGCCGAGCAGATGGGCGTGACCACTCCCAAGATGGCACATCTGCTTGCCGCTCTGGTCGAACAGGGCAAGGTCAAGCGGATTGAGGGCAAGAAACCCACTTTCCAGGTGGTAAAGGGCGAGTAATCGCCCTTTTCCCTTACCACCGAGTTAGTCATAACTAACTGGTGGGCCGGCGCACGAGTTAGAATAGACTAACTAAAAATTTTTTTGAAAAAGTACTTGACTTTCTTCTTAGAGTGTGGTACAATGATTACGCAAGAAAGAAAGGAGAGCAAACAATGTATAACATCAATTACAGCCTTGATAATGAACATTGGAAAAAATATGATTTCTGTTTCAATACCATTTGGGGCGCCACCTTCAAGGCTCGGGCAATTAGTATCCAGCATTGGGCCAACGTAGATGTAATTGATATGACCACGGGCGTCGTGCTTGTTTCTTTCAATCGGGCGGGCGGATATTATGTTGATGAAGAATTGCCCGACGATATAAAGAAATTAGCAACCACACCCATTGAGTAAGAAAGGTGGCAAGGCCACCTTTCTCTGAAACAGAAGTTAGTTATAACTAACCGATGCGCCGGCCCGAAAGTTAGAGACAACTAACTAAAAAATTTTTTGAAAAACTTTCAAAAAACCCTTGACATTTCGTTTTCAATCGGTTATAATATAGACACAGAGAGAGGAAAGGAAGGAACCCCGAAATGACTAAGACGATCTGGTTCGATATGGATGGTACGATTGCGAATTTGTATGCGGTCGAAGGTTGGCTTGACTACCTTATGAAAGAAGATGTATTCCCCTATGCCGAAGCTGGCGCTATGCTGAACTTCTCCCTGTTGGCTCGCCTGCTGAACAAGCTCCAAGCTGGCGGCTGGAAGCTCGGGATTATCAGTTGGACAAGCAAGAAAGGCTCGGAAGAATACAACCTCGCCGTGGAAATGGCGAAGCGGGCTTGGTTGGCTCGTCACCTGCCCAGCGTAGAGTGGGACGAAATCAAAGTTGTCCGATATGGCACCAATAAATACATCACTTGCGGCGGTGGTATCTTGTTCGATGATGAAGAGGGAAACCGCAAAGCGTGGCAGGATAAAGCCTATGAACCCAACCAGATTTTGGAAATTCTCAAACACCTTATCAAAGAGGGCTAAAGCCCTTTTTATTTGCGCGCGAGTTAGTTATATCTAACTGTTATACCGGCGCGTTTTGTGAAAATTGTACAAAAATTTTAGAAAAATTTTGTCAGAAAAATCTCTTGACAAATTTTCAAATTTATGTTATAATATTATTGTAAAAAGGAAATGGAGGAAAGAAAAAATGTTGAAGAAAATTCGTGGCACCTCTTATCCCGCAGCTTTTGTCGGTTGGATGATCGGCACTTATGGGTGTGAAGAACTAATGCCCAGCGACCGTGACATTATGCTAATGAGTATCTGCTATATGGCAGGTATGCACTACGGTTATGATCTCGGATGCGAAGATACCCAAAAATTAGCAAAAAATGATATTATCTAAAATTTCCTCTTGACAACTCGTTCCTTTCGTGATACAATATAAACGAACAAGGGAAGGAAAACCCTAAACCAGAAGGAGAATTGTATGAACAAAGCCACTCTTGAATCCGCTATCCGCAACGACATTCTCGCCATCGTCCGCAAGGCCATTGAAACCGAACTGAACACCGATGCCCTGACCGTCAGCGCAAGCGAAATCGCCCTGCCCGTAGTTGATGCGGAAGGTAACGAAAAATTCGCCATCGTCAAAGTGTCCATTCCTCGTGGCACTCGCAACGGCAACGGGTATGATGCTTATGACGGATACGCCGCCGCCGATGACTACAAGGCCGAGCAGGAAGAAAAAGCCGCCAAGAAAGCGGCCAGCGAAGCCAAGAAAGCGCAGGCCATCGCCTTGAAAGAGCGCAAGGCCGAACAGAAGAAAGTCAAGAAAGCCATCCAGAATTTGGAAAAGGCGGTCGAGAGTGCGGAGTAACCGCACTCTTTTTTTATTACGTAGTTAGATATGACTAACTCGCCGCCCGGCGCGCGGGTTAGAGGCGACTAACCGACATTCAAAAAGTCAAAAAAACTTTTGAAAAAGCCCTTGACTTTTGCCCGTTCTCGTGTTATAATATTTTTGAAAGGTGAAGGAAAACACCACAAACCAGAAAGGTAAATGCTCTATGAACGTGATGGTAATTGACGGCGAAACTTGCGAAACGAAGCGGAACGAACAGGGAGAACTTGACACCTCCAGCGGTCAGGTGTATGACTTGGGCGGTCAGGTTCTGAATGTAGAATCTGGTGCCGTTTTGGACAAGTTCGATCTGGTCAATGAGGATGTATTTTTCGGGATGCCCGAATCTATGAGCGAAGCGTATTTTGCGGACAAAATCCCACAATACCTTGCGGAAATGCGAAACGCTACCCGAAAAATCGTTGACACTTGGGGAATGTGGAAAACAGTTGCGGAAATGTGCGAAAAATACAATGTTCGAGCAATTGTCGCCCACAACGCTTGGTTTGATGTAAAGACTTTGAACTCGACTATTCGCTATCAGACGAAAAGCAAGAAACGCTATTTCCTCCCCTATGGCGTGCCAATTATGGACACGATGCGGATGGCAGAAAAGGTAATTTGTAATACCAAAGAATACATTGACTTCTGCGTGACCAATAATTACATGACCAACCATTCCACCCCACGCCCTCGCAAGACTGCCGAAATTCTCTGGCGTTTCCTTACTGGTAATAACGAATTTGAAGAACAGCACACGGGTTTGGCAGATGTGAAAATTGAAAGCGAAATTTTTATGGAGTGCTTGCGGAGGGGCTACCCCCTCCCGCAGGCCAAACAGGAGGAAAATTGATATGATGGAAATTATTTACTTCTTCAAAGATGGCGAACTGTTCGACCGTTGCCCCGCTCGGTGGTATAGCAATCCCGCCGTATTGCGAGCCCGTATGGAATTACAAGGAATCGACCTTTTTATAATTGGCGTTGGCGAATGGGAGGAAGAAGAGCGGTTAGACTAATCTAACCGCCGGCCCGGCGCGAAAGTTAGACGTTTCTAACCGAAAAATTTTTTCAAAAAAGGGTTGACATTTTTCCAATTTTATGTTAGAATCATAATGTCAGGAGGGAAAGAAAATGAGCAAGAAGAAAGCGAAAAACCAACCCCGTTCCAATTACGAAGTGTATCGTTCCATCCGCAAGGATTGGGGCGCACTCAATCCCGTGACCAAAGTGATTCCAGACAAGCGCAATAAGAAACCGAAGCACAAAGAAAGGTATGATGAAGAATGAAAATTGTTAGTAAATATCAATATCAATTTACAGAAGAAGAACAGCGTGCTCTTGTATTGGTCGATCGAATGCTATATAAAATTTGGGAAAGTAATGGCGTATATAATGATACGGAAGAAAACGAACAATATTTCAACGCCTACTGTGTAATTGATGGGCTTTGTGAAGATATTCCCTCTCGCATTTGGAACCCCGATGAAGATGAAGAAAGATATGATGAAGAATGGGATGATGAAGAATGACCAAACCCCGTTTTCTTTTGACTTGGTTCACCGAAGATGAACCAGACGAAGAATGGCTCTCAGGAGAACAGCACCGACACCAATATTTTGCCAATAACAAAACAGAACTAAAACGAAAATATCTACAAGCAAAAACAGAACAAGGATATGATTTTGAAATATATGTTTGGAATTGGAATCAATATATACTAACTAATATAAATATTGAAGGAGTGAAATAATTATGCCGCCGAAATGCCCGTATTGTAATGTTGAATTGGCATATGAAGAACGTATGCGTGACCAAAATGAAGGTGATTATTACTATGAAACTTGGAGAGGATATTGCCCTAAATGTGATAAAACCTTCCAATGGGATGAAGTATATAATTTTTCGTGTTGTGACAGTTTAGAAGAAGTAAAAGAGTTAGAGTAATCTAACTCTTGCTCCGGCGCGCGAGTTAGATATGTCTAACCAAAAAGATTCAAAAAAATCGAAAAAATTTTTGAAAAAGTGCTTGACATTCTTCTAAATCTATGTTAGAATATAATTGTTCCAAGGGGAAAGGTTGAGAAACCTAAGCCAAGGCGCCAAGCAAAAAAGTTTCAAAAAACTTTTGAAAAACCCCTTGACAAAAAGCAAATCCTGTGCTATAATAAGGATGTAAGAAAGAGAGAAGGAAAACTCCTAAAAACCAGAAAGGGAAACACTATGACTATGACCAAGAAAGACGCTCTGACCATCGCTCTGAACACCCTGACTGCCGATTCCTACAATATCACCTACCAGAATGTTCAGTTCAGTGATGGACACATTGGTGAAGCCACCGAAACCGTAAGCGGTGCCGAAGTGCGGGAAGTCCTGTCCAAGATGATTGCCCAGCTTTCCAAGCCCCGCACTCCTAAGTCCGAGGAAGCCAAGGCCAAGGCTAACGCCCAGCGGAAGGCCAAGACCGCCGTTGCTCGTGCGGAACTGGTCGCCAAGGTTGCTCCTGTTCTGCGTGAAGGTCTGTCCCACACCTTGGAAGGTCTGACCGCCAAGGAACTGTTCACCGAAGTTGCGGACAAGTTGCCCGCTGATTTCACCGCTCCCAAGGTTCAGAATGTTCTGCTCCGTGAAATGCGGGACGAACTGGTCATCACCGAAGCCAAGGGCAAGGCTAACACCTACACCTTGAAGGAAAGGGCGTAAGCCCTTTCCATATGGGGAGTGAACGTGGCATCAGGGGAGCCACCGCGGTAAATCGAAAGATGATTGCGTAGGCCTTGCAAAGGGTCGGCCCGTGAGGGATGGAGTTCAATTCTCCCACTCTCCACCATTACCGCCTTCGGGCGGTTTTTCTTTTGTTACCAGTTAGTTATAACTAACTTCTGCTCCGGCCCGCGAGTTAGTCCTCTCTAACTCATTGTATACAAAATTTTTTCAAAAAAGTAGTTGACATTTTTCCAAATCTGTGTTACTATAATACTGTCAGGAGGGCGAGGAAACGAACCCCAAGACAAAGAATCTTGAAAAAAAGTTCAAAAAACCTCTTGACAAACCTCCCAAGGTGTGATACAATAAAGATGTTCCAAGGGAGGAACGAGGAAGGAAAACCTCTCAAACCCATCGGTCTTGGCCAGCGTTCAGCCACCGAAAGGTAAGCCCGCAACGGATTGACAGCCGTAACTCACACGAGCGATATAAGACGGGGCAACGATGTAAAAGAGCGGCGAGGAAACAACGGCGAGAGAATACGAGCCCCTAACGCCGTGGGGTGCGTGCCGATTGAAGGAACTAAAATTTCTCAAAAAACCCTTGACATTCTCCACGAAATGTGGTAGAATATAAACATCAAGAGAAGGAAAACTCTTATAAAACCAGAAAGGATTACCGCTATGAAGAAAACCTCTTACGAAGCCATCTACAACGCTCTGACCGCCATCAACTTTGACAACGCCGAAGTTATGGAAGATCTTCGGAAGGAACTGAACCGTGGTGCGGAACTCAAGGCCAAGAAAGCCAGCGAGTACGAACAGGCCAAGGAAATCGTGCTTGCTACCATCCGCATCGCCAACGCCCCCGTAACTGTTGCGGAAATCTTCGACAGTTGCGAGAACGACCTGCCCGAAGGTTTCACCAAGAACAAGGTCAATTATGGCCTGACCCACTACTGGACGGATGCGGTCGAAAAGATCGAAGGCAAGGTCAATTCCTACCGCATCAAGTAAGAAAAGGGCGAAAGCCCTTTTCTTTTTACTTCGCAGTTAGTCACGTCTAACTGCGGGGCCGGGCCATAAGTTTAGCGCGACTAACTAAAAAATTTTTTGAAAAAAGTATTGACAAATAGAAAATTATATGTTAGAATAAGTATGTAAGATGAAATGAAAGGAAATGACAGTGATGAAAAACAATAAACTTGAAATGAAACATCCGCGGTTGGCAATTCGTTACATGAAAAATTTCATTGAACAGGCTATGGATGAAGAATTGACCTTTTCTGATAATATACCCTATGAAGTCGCGCTAAAAAAAGATTCAAATTTCTGCGCTTATGTTACATACAGCAGTGATTTCAGAGTTGTTATTGGGTATAATTTTGAAAAATATTCTCATCACAAAGCATTCCGTAAAAATTTTATTGCGCGTTGCTCTTTAGCCCGCGGCTTTGCTTCTATTACATTAGCATTATTACATGAATTAGGACATTTTGAAACTGAAAACTATATTTCCGATGAATATGATAGGGATAAAGCGCTTATTGAAATTCGTAAACGCGCAAAAGAAGAAAGTCCCAATCTTTCGGCTGATGAACTAAATGAAAAATATTATTTCCCTTTAGAAGATGAAACTTTGGCAACTGATTGGGCTATTGAATGGCTACAAGATAAAAGTAATCGTAAAATAGCTAAACAGTTTGAAAAAAATTTCTTTTCTTGCGTAAAAAAGGGTTGACAAATAAAAAATAAATGATATAATATATTTGTAAAATGAAGTGAAGGAAAACACTTGAAACCAGAAAGGGAAACATTATGCCGAGTGAAAAACAATGGAAGAGTTGGCACGGAGACAAGACACCCAAGCAGATTTTTGAAGAAAATTGGGACACTTATAGTTCCAATGATTCCACCTACAATGTAATGTATCGTGCCTTCAAGAAATGCGAGAGTGCCCTAATCACCGCTAAAGAGTGGGGTCAGGAGTGGGTCGAAAAATACATCTATAATCCCACTAATCAGGTAGTCCAGCGCATTGTAAAAATCACCAAGAAAATTATCAATAAAGTCCGCACCGTTGTCCATAAGCAGATTTTCAGCGCTAATCCGAATATCTTATGGAATGGACAAACCCCACAAGAAGGCAATCAATTTTATTTGATTGAACTGATGCGCCAGATGCGTGATGTAATTTGGGCTAAAATCGGCACAACTACCCGCAACACAACCGCACGCTTCAACGAACATATTGGAAGTAAACAGCCTTCCTCCTATACTGATGCGGGCATTGATTCTATTAGGGTCATTGGCGTATGGGATTGCGGAGATATTGACCCCGTAGAAGTAGAAAGCAAAGTTCGCTCTTTCTTGAAAAAAACGTATGGCGAAGAACACTATATCAAAAACGACCGCTTTGATTGTGAAATTGACTATGAAGAACTCAAGGAAAAAATTCCCCAAGTAATCAAAAAATTACAGGAAGCAGAAATGGTGTAAGCCATTTCTTCTTTTTTCTTTATAGTTAGTTTCCTCTAACTCATCGGCCGGGCCGCGGATTAGATACATCTAACCAAAAATTTTTTTGAAAAAACTATTGACTTTTTTCTGAACTTATGTTAGAATCATAATGTAAGGAGGATAAGATTATGGCAACAGCGATTGGATGGATTCTACTTGCGATTTTCTTAGTTGTAGAAGTTGTATTATACTGGCGAGAAAACTATTGGAGGAACTAAAATGAGTAAGAAAGATTGGGAAACTGATGGCTACCGCAACGGAGACCCCATTTACTGCCCCGTCAACGCCTATGGCGACTGCCCCTATTGTGACCAGTGTAATATGTGTCACGTTGCCGACCCCGTTGAAGATTGTGATGACTTCGCTTCTTTCTTTGAAAGTTGGGACGATTGGGTCAATGCCGATGACGTTGACCCCGATGCCCCGACGGATTTTGCGGAAGATGAAATCCGTTGGGCGGGCGATGTGTATGGATACGAGGATACTTGGGAGGATAATGAGGAATGAAAATCTATATCGTTTATTGTCTAATGGATTATGATGTGCCGCAGGCCCTCGCCCTTCAAAAGGAAGAAGCGGAAAAAATGATGACGATATATCAAAAACACGACCCTAATTCTAAACATATATATTGGATTGAAGAAAAAACCTTAGGCAACAAAGCAATTGAAATCTAATATAAACAAGGTTAGAGCAATCTAACCTTTTCGCCGGCGCGCCGGTTAGACATAACTAACTCTTTGACTTTTTTCAAAATTTATGGTAAAATAAAATTGTAAAAAAGAAAAAGAAAATTTGAAAAAACCCTTGACAGGCAGAAAAATCTATGGTACAATAAGTACGTAATCAAGGGAAGGAAAACCCTTCAAAACCAGAAAGGAAATTGCTATGGCGAAGATTTCTAAGACTGTTGTGGATGCGGATCTGCGTGCGACTGTGTTTGGCGAACTGGACATTGAGAACGGTAACTTTGTCAAGGTCAATGACCGCCAGTATGGCATTATCCTGACCGACAAGAATGGCGTTGAACGCTATTGCCGTGTGGGCGTCATCGTTGCCGAAGAACGTGAGGACATGACCGCTCGGGAACTGATGGCGCAGGAAATCGCCACCTACAACGAGAAGCAGGCCAGCAAGGCAGCCAAGGCAGCCGAACGTGCCAAGAAAGCGGAAGCCGACAAGGCACGGCGGGAAGCCAAGGCAAAGGAGAAGGAGGAGGCGTAAGCCTCCTTTTTCCTTTTCTTTCCAGTTAGAGGCATCTAACTTCGCGGCCGGCCCGCGAATGTAATAAAATTGTAATAATTTATATATTGACTTGTAATAAAATCTATGTTATAATCTATATGAAAGTTGAAGGAAAACAACGCAAAACCAGAAAGGCAATTTCAATGGACGCTAAAACCTTAGTCGCAAAATTCAAGTTTGCCCGCAAAGTTCTCGGTCTGTCTGTCGAGCAGGCGGTCAAGGCCGCACTTGACCCCGACTTCATTCAGATTAGTGGCAACATCTTTTTCGATGATAGTGAAGACGAAGACTAAAAAGGAGGACTTGCCTTATGCGTATTGGCCGTTTCGTTATTGATACCGATTCTATGACCATCGAGGAAATTACCGTCCTCATCAACGAACTGCGCAACATTCGCAAGCGTAAGGAACAGAAGGAACATTACATCTCGGCCATCCGTAACGCCATCAAAGACGCACAGGACGAAGGCTTTGCCATTACTGATAAAGACTTCGGTCAGATTATTGAAGGCGATGACCTTATTATTCAGGATATGAAATAAAATGGGCCTCAGGCCCATTTTTCTAATAGATGAGTTAGATGTATCTAACTTTTCCGCCGGCGCATTAGTTAGATGTATCTAACTCTTATGCCGGCCTAAAATTGTGCCTCCTCCACCACTAACATTATATCACGCATATGTCAAGTTGTCAAGCAGAAAATTGTTACGAAAGTGTTACATTTTTGTTACGTTTTTGTTACGAAATTGTTACAAAATTATGAAGTCAAATTTTTCCAGTGGTTAGTTATGTCTAACTGCCGCGCCGGCTTCCAGAATTTTACATATATGTAAAATTTTACCAGGGAGCTGGAAAATTATGGGCGAGCTGGAAAAAGCTGGAAGCTGGAAGCGAGCTGGAACGGGGCGAGCTGCGGGGCGAGCTGCGGGGCGAGCTGGAACCGGAAGGCGAGCTGGAATCAGGGAGCGAGCTGGAAAATTTTTCTAATTTTGTAAATTTCTAGGAGCTGGAAATTATTTGACTTATTTTGAAATTTATGTTATAATAAAAGGGGAAATATAAATATAAATATTATACCATAAATTTTATTTATTGTCAAGCTGGAAAATAAGCTGGAAAATATTTGACAATTTTATAAAATTATATTATAATAAAATGGGGAAATATAAAATAAAATAAAATAAAATAAAATAAATATTTGACAAATAAATAAATTTATGTTATAATAAAAGAAAAAATAATCTTTTATTATTTATAAAATTTTTTACAATAATTCTCCCGCAATATAGTCACTATTTATTTGAGGTGATGAACGTGACACAAGCTGAAAAAAAGAAAGTCATTGCTCGTTTGAAATAGTTCAAACAAGATTATAATTTTACAAGTAAAGAAATAGCACAAATGTTAGATACCACAGAAGCTGCGGTTAGCCATTGGTTCCAAGGTGATGCTTTACCCCGGTCAGAAAAAATAAATAGTATTTGTCAACTGTTTGACAAATATTGTATTCCGGGCATAATAAAAATTCCGCAGAATAAACATTGGAACGCTTGGATTTTTATACAAGTAGACGATATAAAAAATCCTTATGGGAGCTGGCATTCTAATAATATATTTGGTGAAACAGCTGAACAAATGACACTTTGGATAGAGGATTGGAAACAAGAATTTCCTAATCCAGAAATTTATAGACAGTATGAAGTAAGCGCACGTGGTAGAGCTTTAGCATTTTTAGAATGTATGAATCTCAATACCACCATCGAATTCAAAGATTATTTTATTGGACAATCTGATTTATAGAAAGCCTATCTTGGACTAAATCCATAGAGTTTTGATTACGCGTTGGTAAATGCCCTTATGCGTGGTGATGTCGATGGAACCACGTAAGTTAGAGCGCCGCGACACCTTTGCGCAAGAAGATATTCTAAAACTAATAGAAGACAACGACCTATCGAATTATAATACTTTTCTCGTATTGAATGGCGGCACAGGCGTAGGAAAAACTTCCACCATTATGTCTTCTGTGCGACTCAAACTAGAGGAAAAATTTTCCAGCCCGCAATCAATGCTAGTGGTTGAAAGCCGCAGCGCTATGGTCGCACAGCTAAACGAAAATTATATAGATACTATTGAAAGTTTTTAGGGCGTGGATGTTTGTCAGCGCTTAGGCTTTATGCATATGATAGAGCATAATAAGCTAGATTACAACTGGATTGTTATTGACGAATGCCACGGCTTGTTTAGTGAAGCCAGTTTCGCAGAAGACGCAGAGTATATAGCAAGCTGGATACGTAGCCGCCGCGGTAACATACATATTATATTCATTACAGCTAACGATGAATACTTTGAAGAACTTTCGCGACAATACTTCCCTGGCAACTTCAACTTCATATACCTGTTTCCAGATTTTACCAAATATGTAAGTCACACCTACGTCAAGGAAATTCAATTTATAAAGACAAATAAAGTAGAAGCTACAATCGCTTCATTTGAGCAGAAGTTTCATTCATAGAAAGGAATTATATTCTTGAAGCGCGCTAGCGATGTCAAAGATTGGTTTTTCAGAATGCTAGCAGCTGGAATAAGAGTAGGTATGATTGTATCGCAAGCAAATGAAACTTCCGCCACTCTTACTACGACGCAGCAGAAAGTCGCGCAGGATGCCGCAATAAATATAAGTAATGGACAAGCTGGATTGACTATGGCGGACCTGTGTCAATTGTATGACGCAGTGCGCGAATCGCAAGGCAAGGAAGGCGTGCGGGCCGCGATTGTCAAAGAGCGTTTACCAGAAGATATAGATGTATTATTAGCTACTGATACAATACAAGAGGGCATAAGTATAAAATCTCCTATCAATTACATTGTTATTGAAGGTTTTACAGAAGTAGAAGTGCGGCAAAAGCTGGGACGCTTTCGCGGCAATCTGGACCTCTTATACATCATATTCAACCCTAGTTCCGCACGTTCGCAAACAGTAGAAAAAGTCAAAATTTTCCAGCAGCTCCAAAATTTGATAGCAACCGATGATTAGGTAGGACTAGCTGAATTCTATGGCCGCCAGCAAGCAATGAAATCCACAATTTCATTTTTGAAGAAGCGCACTGATCCAGAAACTGGAATTTCATTTTACTACCTGAATGAACCCGCCCTCCGAAATTGTGAAGCGGAATTTCATTTATATACCCGCCTTATGAATGACACAGAGCAAACGGTATTAGAAACCTATACCTACCCCCTCCTTGAAGGCGCGCCGAAAATTTTGAATTATGCTGATGATGTGCGCAATTTCAATTTGAAAGAGCAAGTAACTTAGATAGCTAATAAATGGCGCGGTATTCCCCTAAAGGGTCCCGCCTAGCAGGAACTAATCCAGGATTTTACAGAAATGGGAATTACTGACAACACAAGGCACGCAGTAGATACATTTAGAAAATGTTGTATTCAATTTAGTAATTATGGCATTGAGCTGAAAACTAAAAAAGCTAATAAAAAAGATTTAGAGCAGTGGCCACAATATCTGACTTCTGTGCGCGAAGAATATAAATATATAGTATAATAAAATGGGTGCTAGATAAACGCATTTGACATTTCTTATTTGCGTTAGAACAGCACCCATTTCATTTTATCTAACGCAAAAGCCGTGGTTAGACCTCAAATTCTAAAATGTAGTTGGAGCCTCATTTTGGGGGTCAGGCTAACGCATCACTCTTATATATATATTTGCGTTAGCTGAGCCCCCATTTTACTATGTATAAATTTGAAAGTAGAAAAAAATCCCCGTGAGCTAACGCATCACTCTTATATATATAATTGCGTTAGCTGAGGGGGATTTTTACTATGAAAAAAATTTTTTGTAATAAAAATTTTATAAAAATAAATACTTGACTATTGTCAAAATTTGACGCACACATCCATATTATACCTCAAATTTTCACTACCCCTCCGCACCCCTATCCGAAAAGAAATATCTATGTTGAAAAATTTTTTCCTATAAAGTTTCATTTCATTTTATTTTACTAGTTTTCTTTCTTTTTTCATATGAAGAGGTTCCCATTTGAAACCCTTCCCCTTCTATTTTATTCTTTTCTATTGACTTTTTTCAAAATTTATAGTATAATATATATAGAAAGAAAAAGGAGGATGCTGATATGGACGCTCTTCACTACTACACTACCTTGTTGGATGACCTTATTGATAAAAATGATTTTTATAAGGTGTTTTTTCAGCATCCTGTAGGACTGGATGATGATTTGAGTGAAGTAGGCTGTGGCCTTTATTTTGGCGCAACTCGTTGCGGGCTTGTGCCTACGAATGATGAGTGCGGCTGGATTTTGAAGTTCGACACTGACTATGACGGCCGCAATACTAGTTTGTGCGAGACCGAAATTGAATTGTATGAAAAAGCGGTTCAGTATGGTGTTCAGGATTGTTTTTGTGAAGCCAAGTTTCTTGGCTGGTATGAGAAGGACATTTTATTTTATGAATGGAATGAGGTTGAGGAATTAGTTTGGTGTCCAGCAGATGAATTTCAAAGTAAGTTGGATGAAATCGCGGCGAAACTTACTTTGCGGCCCATCCATATTACCCTACCCCTCTATGCCTATCGGTATGCGAAAGACATTAGTTTGTGGGGTTTGAGCAGCACGGAAGAAGAACGGAAGTTTGTGCGGTCGCACCGTAGTCCGCTGACCCAGAGAAACGAGAATGTTGGATTGCGGCTGCTTCAAGATTGGGGCGAAGAAACCTATAAGGAATTGGAAAAATTCGTAGAAAAGTTTAGAATCAATGATTTACACGGCGGCAATATTGGTGAAATTGATGGTAAAATTGTGTTGACTGACTATGCTGGTTATCATGATGAGGAGTATGAGGAATATGAAAGTGAAAGTAGAGATTCCTATTGATTTGGAAACCGTATTGGGATTTATTAGGGAGTGCCGCAGCGACTATGCGCTTGAAATGATTTGCGATGCGGCGAAAGCCCGCATTGCGGACAGAATTGAGGAAGAAAAGCAACTGAATGAATTGCGAAAATTCTGGGAGGAATCGGAATGATTGAGGTCAAGCACGGTGATTTGTTTCAGAATGATGATGGTTTGGATGTAGTGTGCCATTAGGTGAATTGCCGCGGCGCATTAGGTAAGGGAGTAGCTAAACAATTTGCTGAAAAATTTCCACATTCTGCGCGAGCCTATTGGGCTTATGTGGATGCGGTTAGGAAATTATTTGGACAGGAAAACGCGGCGCAAAATTTGCTAGGACAAGTTGTGTGGGAAAAGGAAAATGGCATTTGGACGTGTAGTATGCTGGCACAAGATGCGTATGGACACGGCAAATGCTTTACTGACTACGCGGCTTTTAGGAAGTGTTGTAAGCATTTGCGGCTTTACTTAGAGCAAGACTTGTGGGATAAAGAAGATGTAAAGATTGGTATGCCGTATAAGATTGGGTGCGGCCTTGCTGGCGGTGATTGGTTTACTGTGCGCGTCATTATTGAAGAAGAACTTGAAGATTGGCACATTGTGTTATATAAGAAGGGCTGAAGTGCGCGGTCCCCTTCGTCGGGGCATACCCGCTCGGCAGAGCCGATCGGGTTGCTAATCCCGACGAAGCCGCGCGTTCTTTCAGAAAGGAAGAAGAAAAATGCTGAGTAAAGAATTACGAAATATTACAGATAGAATATTCATAGAAAAAGTAGAAAAAGAAAATAAGGAAATTATAGAACAAATGTATGAGGCAGCAGAAGCAGAAAAATCATTTATTATTTATCCTTCAACCACTCTTTCCAATGATTTGATTATGTATTTAGATAAACAAGGCTTTAAATTATATGGTCACTGTGGTGATGAAAAGGTATGGCACCGTACTTATCCACAAGATGACTCGTTTCCTGCTTATAATTATATTATGATTAGCTGGTAAGAATAGTGCTATGATGGAAGAAGAATTTTCTGCGGAAGCTATGAGAGGAATTAGTCAGTCAGCAAGAGCCATAAATATGCGGCAAAAATATAAAGATATAGTTGATAGAATCAATGCGGCCGCACGTGAAGGAAAGAATGAGATTATACTAGACCGCGAAGAAGAATTTTGTTATGAGCTATTTGATTGGCTAAAAGATTTAGGATTTTGTCTTACTTATATTCGTCGCGGTTATGATGTAAAAAGTAATTTATGGGATGCCTCCGACAATTTATCTAATTATATTTATGCCTATTGGGTACGAGTAGCGTGGTAAATACTTGACTTTTCTTATAAAATTTGGTATAATAGATATAGAAGAAAGAAGAGATAGTATGAAATCTTGGTATGTGTTTTGTCAAAGTAGCCTCGGTCGCTCATTTTTTATCGCGCAATTGACAGATGAAGAAGTAGAAAATTATATGAATGTAATTTGTAAACTTCAAGTTGTTCATGGTGAAAGAAAGTGCGGCGCCTTTTATACCTATCCCGAGCCTTTTGATACTAAAGAAGATGCTATTCGTTTTATTGAAGAAGAACTGGGATTCAAGGTTGATGAGAAAATGAAAGTATAATGACCAGCGTGATAGATGCGCAAGGATCGAAGCAACATGACTAATCAAATTGGAGGGACAAGAATGTCAGAAAACATGATAAGAATCATCAAACCTCGTGGCGCAGGAAAAACCACTTCCCTCTTGAAACTGGCAAAAGAATACGGATATACTCTTGTCGAACCGACACAGAAACACGCAGAATGTATAAGAAAAATAGCCGAAGATAGAGGTTTTCAGGGTGTTCCTGTTATCTCGTTCCATCAGTTTTTGAGTGATAGTCAATGGAGTAATGCCAAATACCTAATTGATGAACTGGATTATTGCCTAAAATTTATGGGCGTACGCGGATATTCCAATACAGAACTGGACAGTGAAGGTAATGAGGTAAGAATTGATGAAGTAGATAGAGAATAAGATGCGACCGATTGATGCTGAAACACTTTTGAAGGAAACTATTTTGAATCCATTACATCCTCCTTACATTACAAAACACGACATTGAATCAATGCCAACAATTGACCCTCCTGTAAAACATGGGCGGTGGGTAGAAAACAAATATGGGTATGTTACGTGTTCAAATTGCGATGGTTTTCCTTTGGAAGCTATGACAGGAAGCCTGATAACGATGCACTTTGAGCC
>Ga0247608_10001703_pt1 | contig 29401 bp, 24 predicted proteins | sample 176DNAGHGlowgp2_FD_193490 | JGI IMG/M metagenome (GOLD analysis project Ga0247608, IMG submission 193490) | Sheep rumen microbial communities from Palmerston North, Manawatu-Wanganui, New Zealand - 1766 DNA GHGlow gp2 | ecosystem: Host-associated > Mammals > Digestive system > Stomach > Rumen ... | reverse complement strand
GCAGCTGGGCACCACCAAGGACCTGGCCGACAACCGGCTGTGGCTGAACACATCGGCCGATACCAAAATCCAGCAGGCCTTCCGTGCCACGCCCACCGTGGCCTGGAATCTGGGAAAATTCACGGTGTCCCTGGAGTATAACCTCACCGCCGCCGAGTTCGGAACCGGCGACTTCGACAGCCGCGGCCTGCAGCGGCTTCCCGCTCCCGGCGCTCCCGCGGCGGCTCCCCACTGGGTGCTGAACCACCGCTTCATCTGCATGACCAAGTTCAACTTCTGATTTTTGATTGACCGGGCGTTGTGGATCTTTCGCACTATGGAAAATACAGTAAGCAAGCAAAATCACCTGTGCTGGTTCCCTGCTCGAGTACATTTTGGACAGGAAATCAAGTTGAAAGAAGTTTTGACCAGAATGGGGGTGGAATCCTTTATTCCAACGGAACCCAGGAAAAATTACAGGGGAAAGGTGAAGGAACATCCTTTGATTCCGGCGCTGGTGTTCATCCGCGCCACCAAAAATCAAGCTGCCCAGCTCAGGACAGTCAATCAACTTCCCCTTAACTACTTGTTCGATGCTGCCGAACATCGGATGATGGTGGTGCCGGACAAGCAGATGGAAGATTTCCAGCGGGTTCTGGACATGTCTGTTCAGGAGGGGGGTCTGGTGGAAACTGTCGTTGAGCCGGGAGCAAAGGTGCGTGTTACCAAAGGACCGCTCCAGGGTGTGGAAGGATTCGTGATACAGGTAACGGGCAAGTGCTATGTGGTGGTGTCCCTGTTGGGTTCGGTGTTTACGAAAGCACAAGTTCCCCGGGCCTACCTTGAGATGAGATAAGTAATTGATGCCGTTTTTCAAAAATAATGAGGAAGGGATAAGAAATTCTTATAAAAAATTTGTTTTTAAAAAAATTAATATTAGTTTTGTTGGAGTTTTCGGTTTGTAGTGTTCTTTTAGAGACATTTTAGAACCTTTTCTGCCCACAATTTCTATGTGAAGGCAGCGCAGTATGCGTATTCCTTCCTTCATTAAAACAACCGCAAAAGCGGTCCTTTTTATCGTAGCCTGCCTCCTGGCGGGAAGCGAAGCCCGGGCCCAGGAATTCATGACGGACACCCTGCGTCTGCAGGTCTATTTCCGGCAGGACATCTCCCGGGTGGAGCCTGAGTATCGTGATAATGGCAGGCGGCTGCACGATTTTAAGCAGGAGCTCGAGCGCTGGCTCGAAGACCCTGAGGCGGTCGTGCGTACAATCATCGTGCGCACGTCGGCCTCGCCGGAAGGTCCGGTCAATCACAACAAAGACCTTTCGGTATGGCGCGCCCAAAGCATCGACCGCTGGCTGACGGACTCCTTGCGCCTTGACCCGGGGCTTTTCCGTTACAACCCCGTCGGCGAAGATTGGGAGGGGCTGGAGAGAAGAGTCCGTGCGCTGGACGTCCCTTGGCGGGACGCGGCCCTGGACATCATCGTCAATACCCCGGAGTGTGTCAGAGAGGGCGGCAAAATTGTAGATTCCCGCAAGAGCCGCCTGATGAATCTGGAGCAGGGTGAAGTATGGAACTGGCTGGATGAACATGTATTCCCGGACCTTCGTGCCGGCGGTGGCAACGTTTCCTGCATCATTTATCACAGGGTGGACCCGTCCAAGCCGGATACCGTTTTCGTACAGGCGCCTCCTGCGGATACCGTATTTGTCCCGGCGCCCGTCGTAGTGCCTGCAGAACAGGCGCCCAAGACCAAGACCGTCAGCTACGAAGGCAGAAGGATGATTTTCGCCCTTCGTACCAACTTTCTGGCTATCCCTCTTACCAATATAGGTATAGAAGTTCCTATCGGACAACATTGGTCCGTGGGCACGGACTGGTATTCCCCGTGGATTTGGCGCGGGGATGTCAATTTTCCGGCCCTTACCCACAAGAAGGATGTGGATACGCGCGGCTGGGCCTTCCAGTTCCAAGCGGCCGACGTGGAAGTCCGTTACTGGTTCAAGAACACGAAAAAGCAGCCCGAACAGCGCCTGCTGGGCCATTCCATCGGCCTCTATGCCGCTGCCGGACATTATGACTTCGAGCGCAACTGGACCGGCGGCCATCAGGGAGAATTCTGGAACGTGGGCATCGATTATCTGTACGCCATCCCCGTTTTCAAGGGCCGCATGCACATGGAGTTCGAACTGGGCCTGGGCTTCATCAGCTCCATGAATACCCCTTACGAATGCCTTGTAAAAGGAGACTACCTTTACCGCATCCCCGGCGGACGCAAGCGGGTGAACTGGTTCGGACCCACACGGGCACAGGTGTCCCTGGTACTTCCCATTTACGTAAAAACAAAACGTGCGACGCGTTAAATACATACTGACTGTCCTTTTTGCCGTTTTGGTGCTCGCAGGCTGTCACCGTATCAAACTCCACGATCCGGACGGTGGGCTGTTCATAGACTTCGCCATTGACTTCGACCTTAAAGTGGACCTCGCCGGCGACATGGACCTGGAGGCCAGCCAGGAGCTCAAGGACAAGGCCTTGGGCAAGGAACCCGACATGGTGCATGTGCTGTTCTATAACATCGAGTCCCACGAGTTGGTGTATGAAGACTATCTTCCTCCGACGGGCGGGTTCGTGCACATCGATCCGGGCTATTACGATGTCATCGCCTACGGCATGGGCACGATGGTGACGCATGTGAGCGAGAACCTTCGCAACCGCGGCCTGGGCAAGGCCTATACGTCGGTAAAGGAGCAAGCCCCGTCCACCAAGGCCGAGACCCCCTCCGGCGCCACCATCCAGGAGCCTGAGCAGATTTACGTAGGCAGCGTGGAGCAGATGGAAGTGCCGGTGCATGACCGGGAGGAGACCATCATCCACCTGCACATGAATCTGGAGCCGCTGGTGGAGTCCTGGACCTTCATCGCCTACAACATCTCCGGCTTGCAGTACGTGAAGTCCCTGACGGTGACGATGAACGCCCAGGCGCCGGACCGTTACCTCTGGGACGGACATCGAACTGTACGGCCCGTGAACATCGACTTCCCGGCCCTGGTGAATCCCGAAACCTACTCCATCAAGACGGTGTTTAACACCTTCGGGAAACTCCCCGAGTTCACCGGCAACGCCATCCTGGATGTTACCGTGAGCACCGAGGGCGGCCGCTTCCGCTGGCAGTACGACGTCACCGACCAGTGGGACAACCCCGATAATACCGGGCACCTCATCATCGTCACCGAGCACATTGACATTCCGGATCCGGGCACACAAGAAGACACAGGATTCGGCCCCGGCGTCAAGCCTTGGGAAGGCGAAGTGATTGAAATTCCTATCGGTTGATTCAAATCCCCATTATTCCTTCTGTGCTCCTTGTCAGTCATTCTTAGCGAAGCGAAGAATCGGAAGAGCCAGAATTTATATATAGAAGACCATTTTTTGAAACCTTTTAAAGCGTTTTAACAATGAAAAAAACAATTTTATTCCTTGCTGCAGCGCTTGCACTTGCGGCATGCACCAAGACCGCTGAGATTCCCGAGGGAACTTCGGACGGCAAAGCGCTCAAGTTCCGCCTGGCGGTTAACACCCCCACTAAAAGTGGAGAAGCTTTCGCGGGAAACAATGCTTCCGATCTTTCGGGGAAAATTATGGTTTTTGCTTCCACCCATAAGGCCGACGGCTCCGTTTTCCAGAAGAGTATTTATAGCAACAGCGATGGCCGTTGCTATCCTGGTTATTTTTATCACGAAAACGGTAGCGGTAGCGGTAGCGGTGTATGGAGTCTTCAAGATGGAAGCGGTAATAAATTCCAATTTCTTCTGGACGGCACCCATCTGAATCTGGTGGCCATTGCTGGCACGGAAGGAATCGCCTATTCCCCAACTTTTTATAACAGTACGTATAGTGAATATCAGTCGACATGGGGTGATAATGCCAGCACTTTATACGTCCAGAGTAACTGGACAGCGAGGGGTTATCAGGATTTCAAATCAGTAGATGAGTATGTCGCATTCCCCAATGTCGATACCAGGAATGTACAGAACGATTTGATGTATGCCATCGAAAGTGACATCGTGAACGGAAAGACCACAACCGTCACGCTCAAGCACGCCCAGGCGTTGATTAACGTAAACATCAAAATCGACGGTGAAGTTCCAAGTGGTATTACTCATGCTTTCCTTGCCTTTGTCGGTGGCAATGTTGACCTTCAGTCTAAAATGAATATAAGCAGCACTGATTCGTATTCTACGATGAAGGATTATTTGCTGAATCATAGTGATGGAGATCTGATGTCAAATCTTCAACATATTGCTTCTCATGCAGGTGATTTTACTGATAGTGATATGGATGCTTTGTTCCCGCTGAAGACCATTGGTTCGTTCATTATTGACAATAGAAAGAACACGCCTGTTGTCAAATGGCAGTTCCCCAAAATGAAAAAGGTTCTTGAAAGCAATAGCGCTCTTTATATAAACGCAATACTGAGTAATCAACAAACTGATATTGCATTCAATGCCACAGCATCCGTGGCTCGTACAAGCGGATCGGATAATTTCTATACTCGTTTCGATGGTACTAATGCCGATAAGTATGTTCAAGTTTTAGGTCAGTTGATTCCCGAACAGAAAACTGTCAATCCTTGGCTGTTCTTCGAAATGAATGGTAAGTACTATGCTTTGGAGGCCAATCTCCCGAAGGGTACGTGGCAGGCTGGCCATATTTATACCTACAACCTGATTGTCAACTTTGCCGGTCCCACGTTCAACGTTGAAGTCGAGAAATACACTTCTCCGTTCGCGACCGATGCTTCAGCTTCTATTTAGAACCATCCTGATTCTATTTGATTACAACCCGGTCGTGTGCTTTTGCCCGGCCGGGTTTTTATTTTGAACGATTATATGTCTTTTGTCCATCTTCTGTTTCAGCTGTTCATAGAACCAATCGTCGTATTGTTCGAGTATGTGTATAGTTTTTCTCTCAAACTTGTGGGTGACAGTGCGCTGGCTCTGATTCCGCTCAGCCTGCTCGTCAACTTGCTCTGCCTGCCGCTGTACCGGCGGGCGGATGCCCTGCGCCGCCGGACGAGGGCTCGTGAAAAGGAGATGGAGCCGGTGTTGCTGCATATCAAGGCGCACTTCAAGGGTGACGAGCGCTTCATGTTGACACAGGCCTACTACAGGATTTGCGGCTATAAACCGATACACGCCCTGCGCAATTCCTTGTCGCTGCTCCTGCAGATTCCCTTCTTTATGGCGGCATATATCGTTCTTTCTTCCAACCCGGCGCTGATGGGCAAGTCCTTTGGTATCATAGCAGACCTGAGCCAACCCGATGCACTGCTCATTGTGGAGGGCCTCACGGCGAATGCTTTCACCATCAACCTGTTGCCCATCCTGATGACGCTCGTCAACATTGTATCCATCGTTGTCTATGGATGGAAAGAATCGGGCCGTTCCGAGAAAGTCCAGATGGTGGGTCTTGCGCTTATTTTCCTGGTGCTGCTGTATAATTCTGCGTCGGGGCTCGTGCTGTATTGGATCCTGAACCAGTTGTTCTCTCTGGGCAAGAATATTTACGACGCTATTGCAGCGCGTCGGAGGCCGCAGTCTTGCGCCGCCGTCACGGCGCCTTCAGGAAATGACAAACCTGACCGTCAGGTTTTTCTCCTGGGCGGCCTGTTCCTCGCTGTCCTGTGCGGTGCTCTTATTCCCTCCGGCGTCATCTGTTCAGCCGTGTCGGAGTTTGTGGAAATGGCCGAATACATCCCGCCCCTGCAGTACGTAGGGGATGCCTTCCTGACATCGCTGGGTGCTTTTGTCATTTGGGCGGGAGTAATCTATTACCTTGCCGCACGGAAGGGGCGGCATGTCCTTGCGGCGATCATGTGGTGTGTGGCCGGTATAGCCGCTGTCAACTATATGTTCTTTGGCACCAAGCTGGGCACCTTGCTCCCCTCGCTGCGTTTTGTAACGGCTCCCTCTTTCTCGGCCGGGACTATATGGGCCAACCTGGCCGTCATCATCGGGGTGGCCGCACTGTTTCTTTTCCTTTGGTTTAAGGCCGACAAGGCCATAAGGCCGCTGCAGTCCGTTCTCCTGTTGACGGTGGCCGCCATGTCAACGGTCAACTGCATTGGCATCGGCAGGGAACAACCCCGTCTCAAACAATTCTCGCAGGAACATCTTGCGGCCCCGAAATGTACGATTCCCCTGAGCCGCAACGGCAAAAATGTAGTGGTCCTGATGCTGGACAAGGCCATCAGTCTCTTTGTCCCATATATGTTCCAGGAAAAGCCGGAACTAAAGCAGCAGTTTTCCGGTTTCACCTACTACCCGAATGCACTCTCCTTCGGAGCTGCCACCAACACCGGGTCCCCGGCATTGTTCGGCGGATATGAATACACCCCCATCGCCATGAACCGGCGGAAAGACGAGTCCCTCAAGGACAAACACAACGAAGCCCTGCACGTGATGCCTCGCCTTTTCCGGGACCAGGGATACACCGTTACCGTGTGTGATCCGCCCTATGCCGGATACAAAAGACCGCCGGATTTGTCCATCTTCAAGGACATTCCCGGTGTAAGGACGTTCAATACCACCATCAGTGACCGGAATATCAATCTGTCCTTGCAGGCAGTCTGGAAAAAAAATTTCTTCTGCTACAGCTTGATGAAGATTTCCCCGCTGGCTTTGCAGGAAATGCTGTATCAGAACAGCCGCTATTCGGACAGTCCGGAGGTCAAACGAATCAGCGCACACGTGTGGTCAAGCATCTCCACCGCCGAGGGATACAGGCACACCACCATTGATAACTATACAGTGCTCTGCGACCTGCCGGTGATGACGGATGTGCGGGAAGACGGAAATACCTTCCTGATGATGACCAACAATCTCACGCACGAGCCCATGCTGCTGCAGGAACCGGAATATGTTCCGGCGGAGAAGGTGGACAACACCGTGTATGACCAGACGCACAAGGAGCGCTTCACGGTGGACGGCAGGGTGCTCCCCATCAGCGACCCGGAGACGATGGCTTACTACCAGACCGACATGGCTGCCATGCTCAAACTGGGTGAGTGGTTCGACTATCTGCGCGAGCAGGGTGTTTATGACAACACCCGTATCATCCTTGTTTCGGATCACGGTAAGGTGATGAATCTTTATCAGGACATGAAGCTGGATTTCCAGATTGGCGGGGACATGTTCATGTTCAACCCCTTCTTGATGGTGAAGGATTTCGGTGCCTCCGGGTTCGAGACCGACAACCGTTTCATGACAAACGCCGATACGCCTTCGCTGGCTTTCGATTCGCTGATTGAGGACCCGGTCAATCCATACACGGGCGATCATATCAATTCTGACGGGAAGAATGCCGACATCTTGTATGTCGCCGGCGTGATGCCGGGAGAATGGAATATCAACAAGAACCACGGCAATACGTTCAAGGCCATGCAATGGCTCTCCGTAAAAAAAGAAGATATTTTTGATGTGAGGAACTGGCGCTATGTCGGAGCCTATTGATGTGAGGACTATTAATTATGAGAATGTTGTTATATATTGACCCGGGCACGGGCAGCATGCTGTTCTCGCTGGCCGTAGGCGTTCTTTCCGCCGCCTGGTTCGGTGTGCGTGCGTTGCTGATGAAAGCAAAATACCGTACGGGAGGGAAGTTTGACGCGAATAAGAAAGACATGGTCATCTACGGAGAAGACAAGCGCTACTGGACCACCTTCAAGGGCGTTTTGGATGAATTCGAGAAGCGTCAGGTGAAGGTGACCTATCTCGCGGGTTCTGTGGATGACCCGTTGCTGAAACAGGGCTATCAATATGTGGAAACCGAGGTAATCGGCTTGGGAAACAAGGCCTACGCCCGGCTGAATTTCCTGAATGCCCGCGTTGTCCTGGCCACGACGCCGGGGCTTGACGTGTATCAGTGGAAGCGGAGCAAGGACGTGGATTTTTATGTCCATCTGACCCACTCGCTCGGTGGAGGAACGGCATACCGGATGTTCGGCACGCAGTTCTATGATGCGGTTCTCCTATGTTCGGATATTTTCACGCCTCTGCATCGGGAATTGGAAAGCAAACGGAAGTCGGAGACGAAGGAAATTATTGTCGTGGGCCAGACCTATATGGATTACCTGTGGGAAAGGAAGGCGTCGGCCTCCCATGCACCTCATGCTGGCGTGCATGTCCTTCTGGCGCCGTCCTGGGGGCCGAACAGTCTTTTGAACCGTTTCGGGGACCGGCTTATAGATGCGCTGATAGCCACCGGTTTCGACATTACTGTGCGGCCGCATCCGCAGTCGTACATTGCCGAGAAAGAACTGATAGACAGATTGCAGGCAAAATATCCTGAAGCGGAGCATTTCCACTGGAACCGAGACGCGGACAACTTCGGCGTGCTCGGCCGTTCGGATATCATGATTTCCGACTTTTCGGGCGTCATTTATGACTATGCATTTATTTTTGAGCGTCCGGTCATCTATGCGGGTGGCGAGCCGGATTTGTCGGTACAGGATGAGTGGTGGCTGGACGAGCCCTATTGGGGGACCCGGGTGCTCCCCTGTATCGGTAGGGAACTGAGAGAAGAAGATTTCCCGGCCTTTTCCGCCATCATTTCTGAAATGATTCATGACGGTAGTTATGGCGACTCTATCCGGAAAGAGCGCGAAAAATACTGGCAGAACAGAGGACAGGCTGCACAGGCGGTAGCGGATTACCTGATTGGAAAATGTGAAGAAATCAAATCCCCTCTGAATAACGCTCTATCAAAAAACATCTCCTATCAATCAATGACTTATCATTTCTGACACGGAGTTTTTGAGCAGAAAATTCGCACAAAGCGACTTTTTGAACACTTTCACCAGTTTTTTTTGAACAATCAGTAAAATCCTTCAAACCCCTGCCGGTTGTGCAAAATCAAACAGAACTAAGTGCGAATAACACAGAAGAATACGCCTAAGTTTCCTCCTATTTTTCGCAGAAAACACCAGGCAAAACCTAACGTTTCACAGACTTTTTGACAAGACACCAAGATTTAGAACGCCATTGAACAGAGTTGATGCGACGGACCTCCGTCTCTCCCTTCCCGGGCAAAGACCTCACGGGTCGTGGGAAAAGTATGTGTTTAGGCGTAGATATTCTGTAGCCTAAAGAGGAAGTATTTAACATCTGTAACCCCTCTGAGTTGTGCTCTGAAGGCCTTGATTTTTGCATTGAAGGATTCCGCGGAGGCGTTGGTTGCTCGATGGTCGAAGAAGTTGAGTATTTCCTGTTCATTGTCAAAGAAGGTTCTGGCAATGACCTTGAAGGAGTCAAAGCCCGATTCTTCAACATCACGGTACCATTTGGCCAGTCTTGTGGCAGCCAGGGAGCGTCTTGGGCACTTGCTGAAGACTTGTCTTAGCCGTTCTGCGAGGTCATAGGCAAGTTTGATATCCGGGTATTCATGAAAGAGTATCTTGGCTCTGGCCTTTTGCGAGTCAGTCCACTTCTCGTACGACTTGAACAGCAGATACCGGCTCCTGGCCAGCAGTTGTGGTCTCGAGTCACCGTTGGGGAAGATCTCCGGAGGAAGTATTTCGCCGGTATCAGGGTCGCCAAGTTTACGCTTGTGGTCAGCCTTCAGGGCCTCCCAGCGGTGTCCAATGCGGATTTCCTGAATGGCATCCGATGCCAACTGTTGGATGTGAAAGCGGTCAATGGTACGCTTTGTCTTGGGGAATGACCGCTGCACGATGCTGCGCATGGACGGCGACAAGTCCAACGTTATCTCTTCCACGAGCTGACGCTTCTCCAGCGGGATATTCTGCAGGGCTTCTGCAACGACCTCGGCCTTCGTCCCCCATACAATCGCCGCCAAGGCGCCTTTCCGGCCATGGGCATCCTTGTTGGAGACTACGGTGTACAACTCGCCGTCACTGAGCGAAGTCTCGTCTATGCTCATGTTGGGGCCGATGTTGTCCGGGAAGACGAGCCACTTATCAGCGTGCTCCTGGTCTTCCCAATTCGTGTAACCGCTCAAGTGCTCTTTGTATTGACGCTCCAGCTGATGACCATCTGTGTAGTAGTATCGCTCAAGTGAACAGGCCGCGATCGGGTACGTATCCAAATGTCTCTTTTAAAAAAGCGGCAAACTCAAGAGTATGCCGTGTCCCTTCCGTGGTAATGCTGTACTTGTTCCCGACACTCTTTCCCGTCTGCTCGTCAACCCAACGACGGCGACGAATAATCAATGTAACTCGCTTGTCCCGTAGAGGAAAGTCCTTTACCCTGGATGCCTCGTAGAACCCGTTCGGCCGGTACGTATGACCTTCCTCCTTGCAGCGGAAGTCATCCAACTCATCCAGATAAAAGATAACCTCGCCGCTCTCAAGACCCAATCTCTCATTGGCGGGAATCGCACGGAACTGCACGTCCACCAAATCAAAGTAATCCAATAGCGCATCGGGGAGGACCATGCGCAGCACTTCCTTGTAGAGTTCTAATGACATTTTCACATACCTTTGGTTCAACACACAAGGTACATACTTCCTTTCAATTCTTAACACAGGGTTTTGCACATGAGCCGACCTGGACGCGGTTCAAAGTTTTGTGTATATGGCAATTGTTATTTAGAAAACCGTTTCTCGATATCTGGGAGAAGTACCATAATTTGTAACAACCAAATAACATTTGGAGATAACGTCTTACTCTCATGGGATGTCCTTATCATGGATACCGATTTTCATAAAATTAAAGATGCAACAAATTTGATAATCAACAATGATAAAGCCATTGTTGTAGGTGACAATGTTTGGATAGGCTGCCGAGTCACAGTATTAAAAGGAAGTTCTATTCCTTCCGGATCTGTTATAGCGGCTGGTTCATTGATTAGTGGAAAAATGGAAAAAAACGGTTGTGTTTATACTTCTGGTAACTTAATTATAAAAGATAATATTTCATGGGAAAGATAGTTGATATTTCAACGGCAGTTATCATGGCCGCCGGAATGGGAACACGGTTTGGCCATTACACAGACCTTATCCCGAAAGGTTTTATCCCATATAAGGGTAAACCAATGGTTATCCGCAGCATTGAGACCTTGATTGACTGCGGCATAGAGAAAATAATCATTGGCACCGGTTACCATAAGGAGCACTATGAGGCCTTAATGGATAAATATCCGCAGGTGCAGTGTGTGTTCAGTCCACGTTTTGTAGAGACCAACAGCATGTACACGCTATGGAATTGTAGAAAGGCGATAGGGGAGGATAGTTTTATTTTGCTTGAATCTGATTTGGTTTTTGAAAAGCTCGCTATAACATCACTTTTGGAGTGCCCGTTCGATTCTGCCATGCTGATTACACCAGTGACCAAGTTTCAGGATCAGTACTATGTGCAGATGAATGATAAGTGTGAACTGATTAATTGTTCTGTCAACAAGGATGAGATAACGCCCTCCGGTGAACTGGTGGGAATCCACAAGATAAGCAATGCTTTCTACAAGATACTCTGCTCAGAGTATCAGAAGATTGTGGACGAGAAACCTAAGTTAGGGTATGAGTTCCAGCTGTTGGACGTGTCACAACGGGTTATCCCTATGAATGTGCTGAAGGTTGACCATCTTCAGTGGTATGAAATTGACGATGAAAACGACTTAAAATACGCTGAAAATAATATCAAAATACAATAAAATGGCAAAGAAAGTTTATCTTGGCATGATAGGAGATATCATGCACCCCGGACTAATTAATATCATCAATGAAGGAGCCAAGTATGGTGACTTGATGATAGGATTGTTTACAGATAAAGCAATAGCAACTCATAAGCGGTTGCCTTACTTGACATACGAGCAACGTGAGACTGTTGTTAAGTCAATAAACGGAGTAAAAGAGGTTGTGCCTCAGGACGATTGGAGCTATGTTCCCAATCTTGTGAAATATAAGCCTGACTATATCATTCATGGAGATGATTGGAAAGAAGGCCCTGCCAAATACCTTCGTGACGAAGTATATAAAGTTATGGAGTCGTTAGGAGGAGAAGTGATAGAGATTCCTTACACTAAAGGAATCTCAGCGTCCGGCCTGAAACAGACAATAGACTCGTTGGGCGTTACCCCACAGGCTCGCCTTGCATCACTACGCCGCTTGATTTCTGCGAAACCAATGGTTCGTATTCTTGAATCTCATAATGGTTTAACTGGCCTTATTGCAGAACACACAAGTGTGGAGGTAAATGGTCAGCACCGTGAATTTGATGGAATGTGGGCTTCATCTCTTACAGATAGTACTAGTAAAGGTAAACCTGATATTGAGGCAGTTGACCTGACAACCCGTCTTCATGACTTAAATGATACACTGGAAGTGACAACCAAGCCTGTTATCTTTGATGGCGATACTGGCGGCAAAGTTGAACACTTTGTGTTCACTGTTCGAACTTTGGAGCGTCTCGGTATATCCGCTGTTATTATTGAAGATAAGGTGGGTTTGAAACAAAACTCTTTGTTTGGCACGGATGCCGTTCAGACACAGGATACCATAGAAGGCTTTTGCCACAAGATTCAAGAAGGCAAGAACGCACAAATCACAAATGACTTTATGATTATCTCACGTTGTGAGAGTTTGATTGCAGGTAAATCTGTTGATGATGCTTTGGAGCGTTGCCACGCATACGTAGCAGCAGGTGCTGACGGCGTAATGATTCATAGCAAGAACAAAGATGGTATGGATATTAAAGAATTCTGTCAGCGGTTCCGTGAGAAAGATGCTCATACGCCCATTGTAGCCGTACCAACTACTTACAATCAATTCACCGAAGAAGAGTTGGCAGAATGGGGCATTAACGTAGTTATCTACGCTAACCACATGCTCCGCAGTGCTTATCCTGCAATGGTGAAATGTGCGGAGAGTATTCTCACCAATAGTCGTAGCCTTGAAGCATCCGAGAAGTATTGCATGCCCATCAAACAGATCTTGAACCTGATTCCTGGAACCAAGAAGAAGTAAACTATGATTAGACCAGAATTCTTTATAGAGAAACTGAGAGAGAACGGCATCGACTGCTTTGCAGGCGTGCCGGACTCTCTTCTGAAGAATATTTGTGCGTATATTACCGACCATTGTGATGCAGAGCATAACATCATTGCTGCTAACGAAGGTGCAGCAGTGGGTATTGCTGCCGGTCATTATTTGGCAACAGGCAAGCCTGCCTGCGTGTATATGCAAAACAGTGGGGAGGGTAATATCATCAATCCTCTGGCTTCACTTACTGATGAAGAAGTGTATAACATTCCCGTACTGCTGCTGATTGGCTGGCGTGGTCGCCCTGGTGTCCACGATGAGCCGCAGCATGTGAAGCAGGGCAAGGTTACAACCGGCCTGCTGAATGTGATGGGTGTGAACTATGAGGTGCTTTCAAAGGAAGAGGATAAGGCTGAGAAACAGATAGCCAAGGCTATCAAGGCTCTCCAGAACAAAGAAGTCTTTGCGCTTGTCATTGAGAAAGATACCTTCGAGGACTATAAACTTCAGAATGTGGAAGTCAATGACCTGACCATGAGTCGTGAAGATGCTATCCAGACCGTAGCTGCTGCCCTTGGTGAGAAAGATTGCATTGTGAGCACTACAGGTATGATTAGCCGTGAGTTGTTTGAGTACCGTGCTGGTATGAATCAAGGTCATGAAAGGGATTTCCTGACGGTAGGCTCTATGGGACATGCCTCTCAGATCGCACTGGGCATAGCGATGGCAAAACCCGACCGCAAGGTGTGGTGCTTTGATGGTGATGGAGCTGCCATTATGCACATGGGTAGTATGGCTATTGTTGCCAATAAGGCCCCCAAGAACTATGTGCATGTGGTGTTCAATAATGGCGCACACGACAGTGTGGGAGGTCAGCCTACCGTTGGTCTGAAGATTGATCTGCCTGCTGTTGCAAAAGCTGTGGGATATACCAATGCTTTTAGTGTAGAGAATAAGGAGGATCTTCTCGACGCTTTGAGAGCCGTTAAAATGGTTGAAGGACCAGTTTTGCTGCAAGTTTGTGTTAAGAAGGGTAACCGCAAGGATCTTGGTCGCCCGACGACTACACCAATTCAGAACAAAGAAGCGTTAATGGATTTTTTACAGAAATAAGACAATGGAACTGAAAGATATAAAAATCAAGCGTAATGTGTTGTTAAACCCGGGGCCTGCAACGACCACGGATAGTGTGAAACTGGCTCAGGTGGTTCCTGACATCTGTCCTCGTGAAAAGGAGTTTGCGGGATTGATGAAGGGCTTGCGCAGTGATTTGTGCAAAGTGGCTCACGCACCAGAACCGGCATATACATCCGTACTCTTCTGCGGTTCAGGTACCATCAATATCGATATTGCCATCAATTCGTTGGTGCCCGCTGACAAGAAGATTCTTGTGGTGAACAATGGTGCCTATAACTCACGTGCCGTTGAGGTATGCCAAATGTATCATATTCCGCACATTGACCTGAAGTCGAGCGTCTTTGAACAGCCTAACCTTGCAGATATAGAGCAGACACTGAAAGAGAATCCTGATGTGGCTGTGGTTTATTGCTGCCACCACGAAACAGGTACGGGTGTGCTGAACCCTATTCGTGAGATTGGTGCTTTGGCTCACAAGTATGGTGCTATCTTTATCAGTGATACCACTTCCTCTTTGGGAATGATTCCCTTTGATATGGTGAAGGACAATGTGGACTTCTGTATGGCCTCTGCCCAGAAGGGATTGATGGCTATGTCGGGACTTTCATTTATCATTGGCCGTCGTGACATCATCGAGGCATCCAAGAACTATCCCACACGTTCCTACTACTGTAATCTCTATATGCAGTATGAGTGCTTTGAGAAAACGGGCGAGATGCACTTCACACCTCCTGTGCAGACTATCTATGCAACCCTGCAAGCTTTGAAAGAGTATTTTGAAGAAGGCGAAAAAGCTAAGTTTGCCCGTCACCGCAGAGTGTATGAGGCTATCCGAAAAGGGGTGAAAGAGCTTGGCTTTGAAACGGTCATTGATCCTGCTATAGAGTCAGGGTTAGTGGTGTCAGTGAAGTACCCAAATGATCCGAACTGGAGTTTTGAGAAGGTTCACGACTACTGCTATGAGCGTGGGTTTACCATTTATCCGGGAAAGATTTCTACCACCAATACTTTCCGTCTATGTGCGCTTGGTACTATTGATGTGAAGGATATTGAGGATTTCTTTGTTGTGCTTAAGAATGCACTCAATTATTATAAAATCAAAATGTAAATATTAACATGAGAATCATTTCAGACCAAGTGATACGCAGCCTGGGCATTTCGCCTATGACCTGTGTTGAGTGGGTTAAAGAAAGTCTCTCCGTTAAATCAAGATCTGAGTTGCCCGTAAAAATGGGCGTTCATCCTGCTGACGGTGAGTTCTTTACATCCATGCCTTGTCTTTTATCCCCCCCTATATACAAGAGTCAGGTGATCAGATAGATAGCGGATTAAAACTAAAAAGACGCTATTTTGGATTGAAGTTAGTTCACAGATTACTGTCTGCCGTTCCAAGTTTAGGGAGTAATTTATTGCTTTACGATGCTTCGACCGGTGAATTATTGGCATTGATGGATGCAGACTGGATCACAGCGATGCGAACTGGTGCACTATCAGCCGCAGCTGCGAAGAGTCTTCGTAAAAGCGAATCCAAGGTATATGGTTTTATAGGACTGGGCAATACTGCACGCGCAACATTACTTTGCTTGCTGGAACAAGAACCCGAAAGGCATTTTGAAGTTATGTTACAAAAGTACAAAGATCAGCACATATTGTTCGAGGAACGTTTCAAGGACTATTCCAATGTTACTTTCACGGCTACCGAGGATGTAAGTGCTTTGGCAAAAAACTCTGATGTGTTGTTTAGTTGCATAACCCATGCGGAAGGTAATGTGGTAGACGATGTGAATAAATTCAAGAAAGGCATAACCATTATTCCTGTACACACTCAAGGTTTTATGAACTGTGATACGGAGTTTGACCGGATATTTGGAGATGATACCAAACATGTCAGTGGGTTCCGTTATTTCAATCAGTTTAAGAGTTATAATGAAATTGGAGAAGTGTTTGCAGGACGAGATCCAGGCAGAGAAAATGATGAGCAACGTATCATCAACTATAACTATGGCCTCGGTCTCCATGATGTAGTTTTTGCTGCAAAAATCTACGAACTAACAGAAGATAAAGATTTACCGACAATCAATCTGTATAAGGAGACAAGAAAATTCTGGGTTTGATTGATTCTCGCAAAGAGAGTCAATAATGCGTATTTGTATTTGTGGTGGCGGTGGATTAGGACATACCTGCGCCGCTGTCTTGTCAAACAAGAATGATGTAACAGTAGACATGCTGACGAACCATCCGGAAAAGTGGAATCACGAATATGTGGTAAATATCCCTGATGGCGAGCCTTTGACAGGCAAGTTAGGTTTAATTACAAATAATCCCGAAGAAATAATTCCTAATGCAGACTGGGTTTTCCTATGCCTTCCTGCATTCTTGGTAGAAAAGACTGTTTTACAGATAAAACCATTTCTTAAGCCAACAACCATTGTCGGAGCAGTAGTAGGGAACACAGGATTCTTTATTTATTGTCATCAGCACCTTCCTTCTGCACAACCTCTATTCAGTTTTCAACGAGTTCCATACGTTTCAAGGGTCGTTGACTATGGAAAAGAAGCTAATCTCCTTGGGTATCGTGACCAACTAATAATGGCTACCGAGAATGTCACAGATAAAGAAGGCTTTCGAGCTGAAGTTGAATACTTGTTTGGGGAAGAGACTGTCTTGGCAGATAGTTTCTACGAGGTTACACTGAGTAACAGCAATCCGATTCTCCATACAGGAAGACTTTACACTATGTGGAAAGATTGGGATGGAAAGCCATTTGACAGATGCAGTCTTTTCTACAAAGAATGGACGTTGGATGCATCGCAATTGGAAATAGAGATGGACAAGGAATTCTTTGCTTTGCTGAAGAAATTGAATGTGAGTACTAAACATATTGCAACGCTGCTTGACCATTACGAGTCCACGGATGCAGAAGGGATGACGAGAAAGCTTCGTAGTATAGAATCTCTATCAACGATTTTATCTCCAATGAAGAAAGTCGAGGCGGGGTGGGTACCGGATTTTGAAAGCAGATATTTTACCGAGGATTTTCCATTCGGCCTTAGATGGATAAAGACTCTTGCGGATCAAAATAATGTTCCGATGCCGTTTATAGACAAGGTCTATCGCTGGGGAATGGATAGAATCGGGAAATAATTTGCCTTGTTTGCATTTCTCCCGCCCTTTCGCTAACTTGCCCCTTTGAACAAAGGCTCAGACCATGGATGTGCAGCAAAATTGCATTAATTGTCTAAAATAGTATTTCTAATGTCACTTTTAGACAGAAAATCGCACAGATTTGCGGATAAAACGTCTAAAATTGTGCATTTTTGTTTTGTTTTAGACAATTAATCATTATTTTTGCAAAAACAGAGCATCGAACATGAACAGGTCCATTTTCATCGGCAGGGAAATAGAGGTTGCCAAACTTCAGCAGTTCTATGATTCCAAGGAATCTGAGTTCGTAGTTGTCTATGGTCGCAGGCGTGTAGGTAAGACTTTTCTGGTCAAAGAGTTCTTTGATGATCGGTATGACTTCAAGGTGACCGGGTTGTACAAACAACCCCGTAAGGTGCAACTCAAGAATTTCGCGCTTGCCCTGAAAGAGTTCGGGGCTTCTATGGAGCGTAACCCGTCCGACTGGCTGGAAGCGTTCTCGGCACTGAAACACCTGCTCGGAAGCATGGATACCGGAAATCGCAAGAAAGTTGTGTTCATTGATGAACTACCGTGGCTGGATACTCCGAAAAGTGATTTCCTTGCCGCCTTCGAATCGTTTTGGAATGGTTGGGGAGCCCAGCGAAACGACATCATGCTGGTCGTGTGCGGATCGGCCACGACGTGGATTACAAAGAATCTGCTGGAAGATGTCGGGGGACTTTTCAATCGCGCCATAAGGCGTATGTACCTTCTGCCTTTCACGCTCAACGAGACAGAACGGTATCTCTTGTCGCGGGGATTTCAGTGGAGCCGGTACGATATCGTGCAGGTATATATGATTATGGGAGGAATCCCGTATTACCTCAGGCTGCTTGACGGAACCATCCCTTTGTCGGCCAATATCGACAGTATCTTTTTCAAGAAAAAGGGCACCTTGTGGAATGAGTTTTCCGTATTGTACGAAACTCTTTTCGGGCGGTCAGACATTTATAAAAAAATCATTCACGCCCTGTCGACCAAACTGTCCGGACTTACGCGCGGTGAGATTTCTTCCACAGCGAAGATTCCTCAGAATGGTGCGCTCACCAAGGCGCTCAAGGATTTGACTGACTGTGATTTCGTAAGGGTGTACAGTGCTTACGGAAAGGAGTCCAATGATAAAATCTATCAGCTCTGCGACTTTTATACGCTGTTCTATTTCCGCTTTCTCAGAGACAATCTAAATGCCGATGAAAGGTATTGGACACTGACGCAGGACCTCCCTGCGCGTTCTGTCTGGGCCGGATACTCATTCGAACAGGTATGCAAGGACCACCTCTGGCAAATCCGCCGCGCACTGGGAATCAATGGTACACTTACCAGCATATCGGCATGGCGGGGAGAGTATGAAGGTGCAGGTGCCCAGATTGACCTGCTTATCGGACGGCGTGACAGGGTGATTGACGTCTGTGAGGTAAAGTACTCTATCGGCGAATTCGTGATAGACAAAGACTATGAGAGCAGGTTGCGCACCAAATTGTCTGTATTCAAAGCCGCAACAGGAACAAAAAGTGCCCTTCAGCTCGTAATGATTACAACCTATGGTGTAAAGTCCAATAAGCATTCCGGAATTGTTTCTGCCAATGTCACAATGGACCATCTGTTTGTAGCGGGTGAGTAAATCAGTTCCGGGATTGTTGGTTTGAGACTGGGGACAACCCTTCCGGGAATTTCATCCCCGTCGATGACGTGAAAGCACTGGCGGAATGGTGCCGGAATCGCCACGCTTATTCACGCACTCGCAGAATTGGACAACCGGGCGCGGTAGCTTGCATTTCTCCCGCCATTTCGCTAACTTAGCCGTTTGAACAAAGTGGCCACAGCCATGGCAGATAAAGCGAAATACCCGATAGGCTGTAATCGGGTTTACTAATCAAAAACTATGGAAAAATCAGTGTGATTTTGATTTTTTCATAGTTTTTGATTATATTTGCTTCGAAATGAATGGCTGTAATGGCTATGAAAAGAAAAATCACTCAACAACTCATAGACTGGAAGAACAGGCCGGACCACAAGCCTCTCATCCTTCAGGGTGCCCGTCAGGTTGGCAAAACATATATTCTGGAAGAGTTCGGGCGCGAACACTATAAGAATTATATAAAGGTCAGCCTTGACTTGGTTCCTGATGTGCGCAATTTCCTTAAGGACAACATCAATCCATTGGAAATCATAGCCTATCTGGAAACGCTATACAATGTGCGAATTGTCCCGCATGAGACGCTGGTCATCCTGGATGAGATTCAAGACTGTAAACGGGCGCTGCTGGCTCTCAAATATTTCCAGGAAGATTATCCTCAGTATGATATTGTGGCCGCCGGCAGCCTTTTGGGTGTGGCCGTGAATCAAGGAAAAAAGCCTGATGAGCAGGAGGAGGAACAGCAGGAAGAAGAGGCGTTCTCATATCCGGTTGGAAAGGTGGACGAATTGCGTCTGTACCCTATGGACTTTGAAGAATTCCTGTGGGCTACCGGGAATGAGATTCTCGCCGGGGAAATCCGGAGTCATTTTGAGACGAACGAGGCTATGCCGGCTTCTGTCCACGCTATGGCCCTGGACCTCTATCAAAAGTATCTTATTATCGGCGGTATGCCGGAAAGCGTACAGAAGTGGGTGGATACGCACAGTTATCTGGAATGCCGTGGCGTCCAGCAGGCCATCCTGCTTGGTTACAATGCCGATATGGCCAAATACGCCAAGCCGGCTACTACGGTCAAAATCAGAGCCTGTTTCAACTCCATTCCGGCTCAGCTGGCCAAAGAGAACCGCAAATTCCAGTATAAGCTTGCGCAAAAGGGCGGAACCGCCAAGATCTTCGGTGAAGCCATTGAGTGGCTCATACTGGCCGGGATAGTACATAAATGCAAGTTGATATCACATGGTTTCATTCCTATCTCTGCCCAGGAAGATGACAGCGACTTCAAGATTTATATGTCCGATATCGGATTGCTGAATACAAAGGCTCAGATACCGGCCCAGATGCTACTTAATTCTATCGAGACAGAAAACACGTTCCTTGGTTCCGTAGCGGAGAACTATGTGGCCCAGGCCCTGTCGGCCAACGGTATTACACTCCGTTATTGGAAAAATAACAACACGCAGGAAGTGGAATACATCCTGCAGGATGGAATGAATGTAATTCCTATTGAGGTAAAGAAAGGCAAGAAGGTGGATGCAATCAGCATGAACAATTTCAAGAAGACCTACAAGTGCCCTTTTGCTTACCGCATCTCCGGAAAAAACTTCGGATTTGCAGGTGAAATAAAGTCTGTCCCACTTTATGCTGTATTCTGCATCGAGGCAAAAAAAGACTTCGAATAGATATTTTTGCCAGAGAAAGGAAAGTTACCGCTGATGGCGTTGTAATTTTTTTTCCCGGATATTTTTGCGTAAATTTGTGTTTTGATATGGGTGTGCCCATTCCGTAGTCATTCTTTTGTTGCCCCGGATTCGTTCCGTGCAGGCAACACAGTATGCGTTATCACAACTTAAATAATCTTTGCGCGGCAGGCAGGCTGCTGGCCTTGTCGGCAGTTGTGCTGTTCTTTTCCTGCAATCGGATGGAGCATCCGGACGCGGGATGGGAATCCCGTGTGAGCCTGTCCGTCGTATCCGATGCCTTCGCCACCAAGGGAGCCGAATTTTCGGCCACGGAGCTTTCCCCCGATGCCCGGCTTTACATTACCGCCACCCTGCGGGATTCGAAGGATCGCATCTCCACCCCGAGTGTTTTCCTCTCCGGCAGCAACCCCGCTTTTGCGCAGCTCAAGCAGGAAAGCGGCACCACCTGGGTGGTCAAGGACCAGACGGTCATCCTTCCTCTGGGCGGTTACAAGCTGCGCGCCCTGGCCTTCGGGGCCGATATAGACAGCGGCACCGTCCCGGCCGGCTTCGGTACGGGAACCTGCTGGGTCCCCACACTGAATGTCGCCGATGCGGCCTCCGGCGTGAGTTTCAAGAACGTAAACACCTACGACAACCAGGTGGACCTCCTGTACGGCGCAACGGGGGACATCACCGGCAGCAGCCCTACGGGTACGCTTGTCCTGCAGCACGCCCTGGCACAGCTCATTTTCAACGTGAAGTTCACGGGGTCGGAAACGGCATTTATCACAACCAACGGGTCGGATTTCAAATTTCAGATCAACGATATCCTGTTTGTGAACAACGCCGGCCTGGTGCAGTACCTCAATGCCCAGACCGTGACGGCCGCCAACATCCCCCTCAAAACCCTGGGTACCTTCACCATTGACAACACCAAGACGGTGCTCGAATCCGCCTGGAGCGGCCTGGCGGCGCAGGATGACCGATGCAAACTGCCCATGGGCGTGACCCGGCGCTCGGACGCCAACCCTTCGGCCGACCAGGCTGTTTATCTGTCCAACACGGGCGGCACCGACACCCCGGGATGGAGGCAGAACCTTATGCAGGGCAAGGTGTACCAATTGGGCGATCCCCTGCTGGTACCGGAGCAGCCCGTCTGCGACTTCATCGTCGTCTATACCTATGACGGCGTACGCTACAGCAGCCGGGTTCTCCTGCCCGAAGGGACTTGGAAAAGCGGCCGGAAATATATCTACAACCTGGAGATTGCCAGGGTCGGCGGATTTATCAGTTTCACGGCCGCCGGTCAGGGCATCGGCGGGGAATACAATCACAACACCATGGATGACACATGGTTGTAAATCGATGAAGTTACTTTATCCTTTATCCATATCCCTTTTCTGTATTCTGGCCGTATCCTGCGCCCGGGAAGAGTCCGGGCTGGACCTGGACCGCAATCCGGATGAAATCGCATTCGCCGTGTCAACCGGATTCGTTGATGCAGAAACGGAACCTGAAACTAAAACCGTTTATAGCGGCGACAGGCCTGAATTCAGTGCCTACAACCAGAAATACGAACGCATCGACTGGAAAAAGGGAGACCGGATCCGCATCGGGTGCAGACAGGCTTCGTCTGTCCGCGGGGAATCTGTCAACTATGTGGTTCTGGCTGACGGGACAACTGAGACAGCCTCCGTATCCGGGGTGCCGGGCAGTGTTGCCAAAAACAGTCTGGCCGAGGCAAGACCTGAAACCATTGACGGCAAAACCGACGGGCTCTGCTGGAAGGACGGCAGCACCCTCCACCACTTTTTCGCCGTATATCCCGATACCGGAGTGACTTTAAGCATCGGCGAGGGCATTTCCGGGGATATCGGTGAAGATATCGCCACAGTCTCGGGATCCGTTCCTCAAACTCAAACGGTTTCTTCCGGCGTCACCAAATCGGTGAACGGAAAAACGGTGCTGGAATTTGAGCCCGACATGTCAAAGGTAGCCATGGCTGCCTATAGCCAGCAGGCGGGACGCAGCGGTGAGGTTCCGCTCTTTTTCAAGCCGCTGGTGACGGCGGTCCGATTCGAACTGTTGGCTCATTCTCTTGATGGCGTTTCGGGCGTGGAGGGATACAAGCTCACCCGGCTCAGGCTCCAGTCCGAAGATACGGACGAAACCACCTTCGACAGCGGCGGAAACCCGATCATGGTTGAGGGCGGACGGCTCTGGGGAAACTACAAAGTTGCCTTCGGCAAGTTTGACACGCATCCTTATACCTTCTCAGGCGGGCGTGGCATCAACGACGGCTTGCATGACATCGACGGGCAGGACAACGCCTTTGCGGTGGTAAGTGCCGGTTTCCCGGGAAGCCAGACTCTCGCAGACAACTACATTGACATCGAGGTGCCGGATGGTGGTGTCGCCTTGAAAACTGACACACCTGCGGCCTTTACCTTTCTGTGCCTGCCCATGACGCAGAACAAGCTCAGCCTGAAGCTCACCTTCTCCAATGGCTCCACTACCAGGACCCGCACCCTCAAACTTAAGCACAACGATTCCTGGATCAGCCTCCGCGGTCATTACAAAACTTATTTTGACGCGTTGGAGGTGCATCGGCCCACCTACATCCTGCAGGTGTCGCCCATTGACCGGGACTTCCCGACAACGGCCTCGCAGCAAAGCGATTATTTTTCCATCGTGAGTTATCAAGGAGAGGCGACGAAGGTTCCCGTGAAATGGACTGCCACGTTCAGTGACGAGGGCGACCATCCGGACAAATACAAAGCCGACCCGCCGGACTGGATCAGTGAATTCTTCTACCAGGACGGTACCCATATCAGTCAGGTGGCCGATTATACGGCCATGGAAGGCAATACGGAGGCAGCGCCCAAGTATTATACGGTGGCGGTCAAGGAGAATTCCGTCACTTCGTGGAGTTTGAAGGCTGCTGCTGAAACTCCCGGAAAGGGAGAAGGAGCCACTACCGTGGAAAATGCTCCGGACCTTTCATACCGGGATATTTATGGGAATAATAGAAGCACACAGGAAACGGCGAATTGTTATGTGGTAAGCGGCCGCGGGTTCTATAAATTCCCGGCTGTATATGGTAACGCAATCATGGCAAGCGTTGCAAATACGGAAGCTTACAGTCCGAACAAGACCGCCACCATCTCCGAGTATAGCGGGAACATCCTGCAAACCTTCCTCCGCCACGATGGCAATCCCATCCAGGGCCCTTGGATTGAAGATGACAACGGACTTAGCATAGCATCGGCCGAATTGCTCTGGCAGGATACGCAGGATCTGGTCCGGAATGTGAGTTTAAGGAAGGTAACGGATAAAAAGTATGTTACTTTCGAGATTCATGACAATGTGGAAGGCAATGCCGTCATTGCCGTAAAAGACGCTGATGGCGTCGTGCTTTGGAGCTGGCATATCTGGTGTGTACATAACCCGGAAGGTGAGTTGTCAACCATCTCCATTGAACCTTACCTGTCCCGCGGTTTCAATACCGAGGTGGCTCCGGGGCATACAGTTGCAAACGAGATCATGCATTCCAACCTGGGCTTCTGCCGGACCTCCGACACCGGCTCCGAGGATCGTGTATGTCATGTGAAGTTCCGTCAGGTAGATGACGCTGGAAACGATTTCGCCGGGGCGGCCACCGCCTATATGGTGATTTCGCAGGTGGGTTCGGAAAAGGGGAGTTGCGTTACACTATACCAATGGGGCCGAAAAGACCCGATGTTCTCCAGCCGACTGGCCGACGATGAAGGAGGCTATGTCCGAAATTCCAGAATCTATACTGTATTTACTTCGCAGGCAAATCCGTATCCTACCGGTGGCACCTATCCCAATCCGCCTGCAGAAACAGCCAGCGGAAACGGTGTAGCCTATTCCATCCAACATCCCGTAGCCATGCTCAGGGGACCAAACGGTGCGACTTCCTTGCAGTCCTGGGCGGGGACATCTGTCTATTTCAATCTCTGGAACAGCAATGTAACCCAGCCTGTGCGTCGTATCGGCGTCAGCGGAGACGCCCGCAACGATGACTGGAACTTCACAAGAAAAGATTTGGAAGTAAGGAAGACGGTCTATGACCCTTGTCCTCCGGGTTTCTGCGTACCCAACGAATATGCGTTTACCCTTTTCAGCCTGTACAAGTATTCCGGAGGCAGTCATTACGGCGGGCGTTATCCAGGCACCCTGCTGTCCAATATCAATGCAGCCGTTATACCCGGCCTGGATAAAATGGCTACGTTCGACCGGGAACTTGGCTTTGACTTTTTTGCTACGGAAAGCCAGAGCCACAGCCATGGCCGCGTGTTCCTCAGGGCCGTCGGTCGCCGGAATGGTAACGGGGCTTCCGGCAATTTCAGCCAAATGGATGAAATCCCGCAGAAGAACCCGGCAGGCGGCAAACAGACCAATGCGACCGGAAGTTATTGGACGGCGGCGCCCTACCTTTTGTGCGGCACCAATACGTTTGTATATGGCCGAGTACTCCGTTTTCAGCGCTCCCGTATCAACAGCATTCTCGGCAGCGGATCTACCGGAGACGCCGGCCTGCTCACCTCTCATGCCCTTCCCATACGTCCTATCGGTGACAAATTCAGCGACCGCAATCCGGCAGCTACGCCATAACATGAAGAAGAAGGCGATATTTCTATTGACTCTGCTTGCCACCCTGTCCTGCGAACGCGCAACGCCGGAGCGGGTGGGCGGGCTGACATTGACAATCACCCCGGCACCTTATACCAAAAGTGCGGAATTTACCGGGACAGAGCTTTCCTCGCACAGCAAGTTGCTGCTCACGGCCTGTTTGAAAAATGCCGACGGGCGCATACACACCCCCAGTCTTTTCATGGAAGGAAACGAGCCGGCGGCACAGCGGCTGACAAAGGTCGGCAGTCAGTGGAAAGTGACGGGAGAGGAACTGATATTGCCCCTTGGCGGCATGATGGATGTGATCGTCTTCGGAACAGATTCGGATGAAGACAAAGACTTGAACGCTTTTGGAAGTTCGGTGTGGGTGCCCGGCTTGAATTCCTCTGACGCCGCTTCTACCGTTACATTCACCGATATCGACACATATTCCAATCAGATGGATGTAATGTACGCGGCCGCCTCCGGTATTACGGCCGCCTCTTCCACCCTTACGCTTACCCTCGGGCATGCCATGGCGCAGCTCGTTTTCAATGTCAAGTTTACGGGGGATGACATGGCTTTCATCGAAACAAACGGGACAACATACAAATTCAAGATAGACGATATCCTATTCGAAGACGCAGCCGGGAATCCGTTGCTCCAGACACAGGGCACTTTCACCATCGACAACCGCGGCAATACGCTCAAGGCGGCGTGGAGTGATTTGTCGGTTTTGACTTCCAACAAGGCCTTGCCGATGCATCCTTCCGGCCGCTCGGCCATCAATACCGGAGCGGAAAGCGCCCCGGTTTTCTCCAATACCGAGGAAAGCTGGAAGACGAACATCACACGGGAAACGAAGTACCAAGTGGGAGAGCCTTTGCTTGTGCCGGAGCAAGCGTCAGTGAATCCGGTGGTGCTATACACTTACGGCGGATATCAGTATCGCAGCACATTAAATCTGCCCCGGACACACTGGGAGAGCGGTCATTCATATATTTACACACTTGTTTTCAGCAAGATAACGGATAAGATAGGCTTTACCGTCACAGTAAATGATATGGAATATGAGTATGGCGGCGAAATATAGAAACTTGTCCCTGTTGTCGGGGCTCCTGTTGTTTGTCTCCTGTATCAAGGAACAGGATTCCTTGCCCGGACTGGCCGACAGCGTGCATTTCAACATACAGGAAGCCGTATCCATAAGCGCGACGAAGTCGGTACCGGCCGAAGAAGCAGTTGAAGACCTGCCCGGCAGTGACGGCATGCTGCTGGTGACCCATTGCGAGGACATGCCCCTTACGCTCCCGGACAGATCGTTCCGGTCGGACACCAAAGCCACACCTTACGGCAGCGCCTCTGATATGCGGGAAGTGCCTTTCGGACTGGTGGCCTATACCTACGACACCGACGGTGCGGCGGCATCGGCCAAGACGCACTATGCGGGACCGGCAAGCGTGTCCTACGACAACACGGCCGGGAAGTGGTTGCCCGACACCCCGCTCTATTGGCCCCGGGCCGGGAAGTATATCCAGTTCTACGCCTATACGCCTGCTTCTGCAGGGACGGTAACGGCCGCATCAGGCAGCAATCCCACGGTGTCCTACACGGTCCCTTCCGAAGTTGGTGAACAGCGTGGTTTCCTGGTGGCCGATCCCGTGCAGCGGCGTGACAATCCGGCTTCTTCCCCGGAAACGGATGTGCAGCTCACTTTCCGCCATGTCCTTTCCGGCGTCCGCTTCCGGATAGACGAAGATTACGACATTGAGTCTATCACCCTGTCCGGCATCCCCGACACCGGGACCTATCATTTTGACGAGGGTACATGGACCGGTTTGTCCCAGTCCCATCCGGAAAGTAGTTTTACCCTGAATTCCCCGTCCCCTTTGTCTTTGACGACCAATGAGGGATATAAAGTCTATGAACCCTTCCTGATGATTCCTCAGACGTTGCCTGCCGGGGCGTCCGTCACCATCCGGGTGAACGGGGAGAACTTTGTCATCAATATGGAAGGCCGCGAACTGCAGAAGGGAAAACTGATCACCTACACCTTTACGTACCCGCGCTGATGCCGAGGCGAAGACCGACGCATACGCGAATGTCGGTGCCACCTATCTTACCTCCTTCACCCCCTCCTCCACCTCAGGCGGTACCACTCCGGCTGCCGTGACGATTGTTTATCCGCCCGGTTCCTTCGTGTCAGAGAATATTGATTTGGATGCATCCATAACGGATGCCCTCAAAAGGGCACCTGAAGTGGGGTCTTCTTCCTCATACTGGAATCTGGCCAATCCGCAGGACGGAAGCGACTTTATTGTGGAAAGTGCCAACAGCTATATTGTCAACGCGCCCGGTTATTACCGCATCCCGCTGGTTGTGGGCAATGGTGTAAAAAACGGCATCCCGAACAGCATCGCCTATGGTGCTGACAATTTTTTGGACTGTAGGGGAGGCAGCATAACAAGTCCGTACCTTCATAAAACCAGCACAGGAGCGTTAGATAAATCTCCAAGCAAAGCTTTCATCGTGTGGGAAGAGCAGAAGAGCATTGATGTTCAGAATGAGACAGATTGGGTGCTTGCAAACGATGCTGGTGTAACAAACGGGATTTCTTCAACTGGCGACGGCGACAGCCGGGTTTACTGGCTCAACTTTCATATCAGTCGGGAAAACATCCGGCAGGGAAGCGCAGTGATTGCGGTCTCTGACAATACGTCTGACAACACCATCTTGTGGAGCTGGTATATCTGGATAACGGACTATGTGCCCGGCAACTACCCCGGCGGAGGAACCGCCGACGTGGATGTTTATCCTTATCCCGATCCGGATTATACCCCCCAAAAGGGCTTTTACACCATGATGGCCCGTGATTTGGGCTGGTTCCAGAATAAGGTTGTAAGGAAGACTTACGAAGAGGCTTTCGTTTATGTCCGTCTGGAACAGACAGCTCCTGGCGGCAAGTCGTATATTATGAAAGTCACCCGCCCGGAAATGGTCTTGGGAAATCCCTCCGGACATGCTCCCTACTATCAGTTTGGCAGAAAGGATCCCTTCCATCCCAACAATGGGTACAATAGTCCGACTCAACTCGTTTGCTACGGTAAACATGCAACGATAGCGGCACAATCGGCAGACGAAATCCCATTACTAAGTTATTCAAATATTCCCGAATCGATATCCTCCCCATATGTCCTCTTTACGTCAACTGGAGATAATGGAGATTGGTGTAGAGGCACGAATGGTGCAGGAAAACTCAATTGGTGGTCGGCAGGGAATTCCCTGACCAGCATTAATGCAGGTCCTGTCGTAAAAACCATCTACGACCCTTGCCCTGCCGGCTATCATGTTCCCGAATCGGCCGCCTTTACAGGTTTTGTGAAGGGTGGAAAGCCGACAGCAGTCACTTCTTACTCGCCAACAGATTGCAACACGGTTGGCACATTTGAAAACGGATGGCGTTTTTATTCCAACGGACCGGGTTCTCCCACCATCTATTTCTCCAATCTTGGAATACGTAAAAAAGGTTTCTTGCGAAGAAACCATAGCGCAGCTAATAAGCTATGACAGAGACAGAAAGCACCCAGAAAAACTTCAGTTGGTTTCCCGCGCGCGTGCGTTTCGGGCAAGAAATCAAAATCAAGGAAGCGCTTGACAAACTGGGCATAGAATCCTTCATCCCCACAGAATCCAGGAAGAACTACAGGGGAAAGGTAAGGCTACACCCGGTAATTCCCGCCCTTGTTTTCATTCGTTCCACCAAGAAGCAGGCCACCGACCTGCGGGTAGTCAACCAACTTCCGCAAAGCTATCTCTTCGATTCCGCTGCTCACCGGATGATGGTGGTGCCGGACAAACAAATGGCCGATTTCCAAAAAGTGCTGGACATGTCCATGCAGGAGGGGGGTCTGGTGGAAACTGTCGTTGAGCCGGGAGCAAAGGTGCGTGTTACCAAAGGACCGCTCCGGGGTGTGGAAGGATTCGTGATACAGGTAACGGGCAAGTGCTATGTGGTGGTGTCCCTGTTGGGTTCGGTGTTTACGAAAGCACAAGTTCCCCGGGCCTACCTTGAGATGAGATAAAAACTGTCTTGTTTCCCATTTTGCCCATCATTGCCTTGCGCTGACAGGATACAGG
>Ga0247608_10001702_pt1 | contig 29415 bp, 23 predicted proteins | sample 176DNAGHGlowgp2_FD_193490 | JGI IMG/M metagenome (GOLD analysis project Ga0247608, IMG submission 193490) | Sheep rumen microbial communities from Palmerston North, Manawatu-Wanganui, New Zealand - 1766 DNA GHGlow gp2 | ecosystem: Host-associated > Mammals > Digestive system > Stomach > Rumen ... | reverse complement strand
ACCTGAAAGATAATCAGCATAAAGAACGTCCCACTGCTGGCGTTCTGCAAGGCGTTTAAGACCGTCGCCCGAGTTTGGAGTATAAACATTTACAAAATAAAAGTCGCCGAAATCGAGAGAGAGAAGGCGGCCCTCATCGTCCATAGTATCCGGAGCGCTAAGACGTGGCACCTCGCGTTTTGCAGTCAAGCCTTCCTTGTACAAAATCATTGTGCCCGCATAACCTTTTTTTGCAGGTGGCACAGAAGAAAGCCATTCAATTTTGTAGCCGGGAAAATACTGGGACAGCAGCTCCAGATGTTTATCCGAAGGCCCCTCCGCCGGCAGCTTAGTCTCCTGAATTGCAATAATGTCAGCGTCGTAATCGCCCAGCTTTTTCAGCACAGCCTGAGACAAAAGCGCTCTGTCGGATGAAGAAGTAAGCGCCGCATTTATCGAATCAATATTCCAGGAAATCAGTTTCATTTTTTGCTCCTAAGGTAAATATATAAAATTTTGTAGAAAAATTCAGTAGGTGCGTGAAGTCGTAAATTGCGACATCACGAGAGACTTTCAAGGTGCAAAATTTTCACCTTGAATTAAGGAATGATTTATAATCAAAAAAAAATCGGGATCAAAAATTTTGACCCCGATTAAGCATAAACTTGATGTCGAAATTTTCGACATCAAGTTTAAATTATTTTATAAGTGAGTGATATTCCTGGAGTGATTTTACTCCACCCTCACCACCATTACCGTTCTTTACAGCTTCAATTCCCTTAACCGCAGCAAGCGCCCCGGCAATAGTCGTAATGTAAGATACCTTATACTTCAAACAAGCCTTGCGTATCGTCTTCCTGTCCTCAGCGTAGTTTCTCTTAGCCTTTGGCGTATTGATTACCAGGCAAACTTCCTTGTTCATAATCAAGTCCACTACATCCGGGCGGCCGGCACCAATCTTGTTTACAACGTCGCACTTGATTCCGTTTGCGTTGTAGAAGTCTGCGGTGCCCTGTGTTCCAACCAGTGTAAAGCCCAGGTTCTTCAAAGTCTTTCCGATTTCAAGAACCTGATCCTTCTGGCCTTCCTTGTTGCTGAGGGAAATAAGAACCTTCTTGTTTTCCCAGGCAGCTGGTGCGTGTGGCAATTCTGAACCTGCAGCTTCCTGTGATTTATAGAATGCCAGCGGGAAGTTTTCTGCCAAACCAAGAACTTCACCAGTTGAACGCATTTCAGGTCCAAGGATTGGGTCAACTCCAGGGAAGCGTGCCCATGGCAATACAGCTTCTTTTGCTCCGTAGTAAGGAATCTTCTTGTCTTTGAGGCCGAGTGATTCAAGAGATTCACCAAGCATCATTCTTGTAGCAAGGCGAGCCATCTGTGTGTCACAAACTTTTGACACGAGCGGAACAGTTCGCGAAGCACGAGGGTTAGCTTCAATTACATAAACTTTTCCGTTTTCGATTGCGTACTGCATGTTCATCAAACCGCAAACGTGCAGGCTTTCTGCAATCTTCTTTGTATATTCCTTGATTGTTGCAAGGTTATCAGCCGGAATCGAAACTGGAGGAATAACACAAGCTGAGTCACCAGAGTGAATACCGGCAAGCTCAACGTGTTCCATAACAGCAGGAATGTAAACATGTGTGCTGTCTGCAAGCGCATCAGCTTCGCACTCAAGCGCATTCTTAAGGAAACGGTCAATCAAAAGCGGGCGGTCAGGAGTTACACCAACAGCCTTTTCAACGTATTCCTTCAAAGTTGCTTCATCATAAATTACTTCCATTCCCCGTCCGCCAAGAACGAAAGAAGGACGAATCATGATTGGGTAGCCGATTTTGTCTGCACAAGCCTTAGCCTCGTTGAAATCGATTGCCATTCCGCTTTCCGGCATCGGGATTTCCAGTTTTTCCATCATGTGGCGGAAGAGGTCGCGGTCTTCGGCGATGTCGATGGAATCAATGCTAGTTCCCAGAATGTTCACGCCGTTTTCCTGAAGCTCGCGGGCAATATTAAGTGGAGTCTGTCCGCCAAACTGAACGATAACTCCGAATGGCTTTTCTTTTTCGTAAATCTGAAGAACGTCTTCAGTTGTAACTGGCTCAAAGTAAAGCTTATCAGAAGTATCATAGTCTGTAGAAACAGTTTCAGGGTTGCAGTTTACGATGATTGTTTCGTAGCCGAGTTCTTTCAACTGCATAGCCGCATGACAGCAGCAGTAGTCAAACTCAATACCCTGACCAATTCTGTTAGGACCACCACCCAAAATCATAATCTTCTTCTTGTTGTCTGTAGCAACAGAAGTGTCTTTTTCTGCATTGTAAGTTGAGTAATAGTAGCAGGCGTTTTCAACACCGGAAACCGGAACGCGGAGCCATGCTTCTTTAATACCAAGCTCGTTGCGTCTCTTGCGGATATCTTTTTCAGCAACCTTCAAAATCTTGCTCAAATACTTGTCGCTGAAGCCGTCCTTCTTAGCCTGAATAAGAAGCTTATCTTCTGGAACACGTCCAGGGTTCTTAAGCATTTCCTCTTCCAAATCAACAAGCTCTTTCATCTGCTGGAGGAAGAACTCTTTAACGTATGTAATTTCAGAAAGCTTAGAAAGTGGAACACCCTTACGGATTGCCTCATAAAGCTGGAAGTAGCGCTCGCTCGAAGCAGTCTTAAGCATTTCGCAAAGTTCATCAGCTGATTTTTTATTAAAGTCTTTTGCAAAACCAAGACCGCTGCGGCCGTTTTCCAAACCACGGATAGCCTTCTGGAAAGTTTCCTTAAAGTTCTTACCAATGGCCATAACTTCACCAACGGCCTTCATGGAAGTTCCAAGTTCATCTTTTGTTCCGCGGAACTTTTCAAATGCCCAGCGGGCAAACTTAAGAACAACGTAATCTCCATCAGGAGCACCGCCCAAAGTATATTTTTCAAGAGTACCATCACGCCAGTATGGGATTTCGTCGAGTGTCAAACCGCTGGCCAATTTTGCAGAAATCAGCGCGATAGGGAAGCCAGTAGCCTTTGAAGCAAGGGCAGAAGAACGAGAAGTACGTGGGTTAATCTCAATAATAACAACACGGCCAGTCTTAGGATTGTGAGCAAACTGAACGTTAGTACCACCGATAACACCGATGTTCTCAACAATCTTAAATGCCATTTCCTGGAGCTTCTTTTCCAGATCCTTATCAATAGTCATGAAAGGAGCGGCACAGAAAGAGTCACCGGTATGAACACCAACCGCATCAATATTTTCAATAGTACAGATTGCAACCATCTGATTCTTCGAGTCGCGAACAACTTCAACCTCAAGCTCTTCCCAACCAAGAATAGACTCTTCAATCAAACACTGGTGAGTCATAGAAAGATCCAGACCGTTTGCAACAATAGAGCGCAGCTCTTCAACATTGTAGCAGAAACCGCCACCCTGACCGCCCATAGTATAAGCAGGACGAACAACCAGAGGGAAGCCGATTTCTTCAGCAATCTTTTCAGCACCTTCAACAGTGTGACAGATTCCCGAGCGAGGAGTGTCGATTCCAAGGCTCTTCATAGTCTCCTTGAAAATCTCACGGTCCTCACCGCGCTCAATAGCGTCAAGGTTTACACCAATAACTTTTACACCGTATTTATCAAGAACGCCGGCCTTGTTCAGTTCCATAGCCATGTTCAAACCAGTCTGACCACCAAGGTTAGGCAAAAGTGCATCAGGCCGTTCCTTTTCAATAATCTGAGAAAGACGCTCAACGTTCAGCGGCTCAATGTAAGTAGCGTCCGCCATAACCGGGTCAGTCATAATAGTAGCCGGGTTAGAGTTTACAAGTACAATCTTGTAGCCAAGTTCGCGCAAAGCCTTACAAGCCTGAGTTCCCGAATAGTCGAACTCGCAAGCCTGACCAATAACAATCGGGCCCGAACCAATAATCAAAACCTTTTTGATGTCTTCTCGTTTCATAATCTATTTACTCCTATAAAAATGCATATTCATGAGGGGGAAGTCTCCCCCTGGGCTCAGCCCTGCGGTCTTCGCCCACCCCTTCTAACGGGGGCTCCGCCCCCGTAACGCCCCCGGGCATAAAAAAAGCGAGCTCTAAAAAGAACTCGCCATTAAATTCAAATAAAAATAGTATGAACTGTGTTTTTCATCTTGAGAATCACAATATCTAAACAACATTCAGTTTTCATACTGAGACTAGAATATATCAGAAAACCGAGATTTATTCTAGTACCTGCGTTATTTTCTATTGTTTTCCTATCAGATTAATTTTTATTCTTCAATCTCATCTGAATCAGCTTCTGCTTCTACATCAGCTGGAGCTTCTGTTTCAGTAACCTCAGGAGCTTCCGGTTCAACATTAACTGGACGAGCCTTGATAGAATATCCGCTGTCTGCCTTAACCTTAACAGCAAGAGCAGAAACAGTAGTTGTTACAGTAGTACGGTTGTGTTCAGAAGAAATAGTAGTTTCAGATTTAAGGCAGGCAAGAGCATCAGCTTCGTTGAACTTTGCATCCTGAATCAATTCATATTCAGCAAGAGCGGCAGAACGTTCAAAAACATTCATCTTGATATTTACAGGCTTACCAACAAAACCGTAGGTTGCAGTGTCGTTAGCAAATTTAACTGAAATATTCTGTGGATCATAAGCGAACTCATTTTTAATCAGCTTAGAATATTCTTCGTTGGACATAGTAATAGAGTTAGAAGCAGAAACTTCGCCCATAACAATGTAGCGGCCAGAAGACAAATCACCAGAATTGATAAGAGGGAATTCACAAAGGCTTCCAAAAGAATTAGAAGCACAAGATACAAAAAGTAAACTTAAAAGTCCTGCCATAGCAGGAAGAATTTTTTTCATAGCAATCTCCAAAATTTTTGTTAAAGTTATAATAGTGTTTAAAAAGTTATTAAGCAAGCATGGTTAAAAAATGCAGAAGTAAGTGTTGGTGTAAAAATAAAAAAAGGATAAAAAAATACCCGAAGCCAACCGGCTCGGGTATTAACGATAAAACAGAAACAATAAAGGAGGTTTCGTTTAATAAAAACTTTTATAAATAACTCTCTCTCCGATTTCCGCAACTTTATTTAATACCAGCGCTATGCTGGGAGAAATCTTCCGAAATCTTATTTACATCAATATTCTACAAAACAGACCGTACAGAATCAGCACACAAAAATAAAAAATTAAGCACAAAATCAGCACAAATTTCATAAAAAATGCACTTTTTTTAGTAACCTTGGTTATTTTTTATGATAAAATAAAAAAAGGCAGGTAAAAATGATTTTTAAAAATTTAGTTGAAAAGTACAAAAGCCGTTATACCATTCCTTATCTGGATTTAGCAGATGCCGGTGAATCAAACAGACTTATAGTTCACATTGCGAGCATTGCACTTTTAGCATTTTCTGTTTTCTGCCTTGTCTTTTTTGCAATTACTCTTTATCCAAATTATGGAAATTATATTCCAAGATTTACTTATTACACTGTTTTTTTTATTTTCAGCATCTATGCTTTTTTTGCAAGCAGACAGGGAAAAGAAGTAGAGCGAAAAAAAGCCTATATAAAAAAAACAATCCCATTTTATGTACTTTGCACAGTAATACTTGCAGATGCAGTTTTTACTGTTAAAGTTGGCGCGGTCTTTAATGGATTTATAATCTTTTGTATTACAGCATTCATTGCCTTGTGTACATGTTCTTTTTCTCCAATCATTTTTCTTTGTGGAATTGTAATTACGGTTGCCTGCATGACTCCCGATCTGCTTAAGAGCTTTGGAATATCCGGATACATAAATATAATGATTACAGTGGTGCTCATGTTCTGCCTTTCCCTTTACAAACGCAGTTCAGAAAAACGCCAGATATCATTTCTTAAAAAACAGAGACAAACCCTTGTTGTAAAAACCTTTGGAAATTTTACACTGATGTATGAAAACAAGGTTGTTAAATTTACACGTACAAAATCTGAAGAACTGATTGGATATCTTATCTACAAAAATGGAAGCTCTGTAAAAACAAAGGAACTGGTTTCTGTTCTTTATGGGGACAATGCCGATTCAGTAAAATCTGCAGCTAATTTCAGAAATCTGGTTGTAGATGTTAAGCATACTCTGGACGAGCTGGAAATTCAAAACTTTTTTATTGCAGAATATAACAACTTCCGAATTAATCCGGAAGTTGTCAAATGCGATTATTATGATTTTCTTGCGGGAGAACCTTCTGCCATTAAAAGATATGCCGGTGAATTTATGAGTCAGTACAGCTGGGCCGAAGAAACAGCCGGATTCCTGGAACAGAAGGCGCTTAAGAAAAATTAAAAATTAAAGAGCCTTTGCAATGAAAGAGTCGAGCTTTGCAGGAGTGTCTGTAGGAGCAAAGCGGGCAAGCACAGTACCGTCGCGGGCAATCAGGAATTTTGTAAAGTTCCATTTGATTTTTGAAGTACAGAAGCCGCGTTTCTTGCTCTTAAGATAAGTATAGAGAGGATCTTCGTTTTTGCCGTTTACATCAATTTTAGCAAACTGAGGGAAGGTAATTCCAAAGCGGCCTGTACAGAAGGTATGAATCTCTTCATCATTTCCAGGAGCCTGATTTGCAAACTGATTACAAGGAAAATCCAGAATCTCAAAACCCTGATCCTTGTACTTGTTATACAATTCCTGCAAGCCGGTATACTGAGGTGTAAAGCCACAGCCGGTAGCAGTATTTACAATCAAAAGAACCTTGCCTTCGTAATCTTTAAGGCTGATTTCTTTTCCATCACGAGCTTTTACTGAAAAATCATAAATAGACATAAAATACCTCACAAATAATTAAAAATTAGATTGTGTACAACCTATCTTGTAAGTCTAATATAACATGATAATAAAATGTTGTCAACTAAATTGTGCACAATTTATAACAAATTTAGACTTGAAATTATCAATTTAATTGTGTACAATTAAAGCATGGCTACTAACGAAAATCAGGAATTTAATCCACTGGCGCTTGATAATCAGATTTGTTTCGCGCTTTATGTTTGTTCAAAAGAAATCATCAGAAAATACAATCCGCTGCTGGAACCGCTTGGGCTTACCTATACAGCCTATATTACGCTGCTCTGTCTCTGGGAAAAAGACAACGTTACTGTAAAAGATCTGGGTGCCCGACTTTTTCTGGATTCTGGAACTCTCACACCTCTTCTTAAAAAAATGGAAGGTCAGGGGCTTTTAACTCGAACTCGCGGTGGCAAGGATGAACGTACTGTTTACATAAAGCTTACTGATAATGGAAGAGCAATGAAGGAAAAATGTTCCGGCATTCCACAGCAGATGATGTGTCAGAATATTATTGATATGAAGAACGCCGCACCTCTTTTGCAGACCCTCCATCAGATTATGCATAATATGGACGAGAAAAAAGAATAGATTCCGAAACAAGTTCGGAATGACAGACTTTGACTGTAATGTCCTTGCCCTCAAAAGCTAAAATTTGAAAAATCCGCCCTTGTATGTTAGAATTATAGTGATTTTTCTTTTAGAAAGGGGAAAAAGGACAAGGAATGGATTTTCAAAAATTTGTTGATGGTTTTCTTCCAATGACATGCATAATGTCCGTAGAAAATCTTGGAAATGGCAAATGGGGCGAGATTCGAATTGTATGTGGAAATAAAGCCTACATCGATTCAATCGAAAATAATCCAGATGCCCCAAAAATGCTTACAGACAAATTTATTCCCAATAGCCTTTATCAGAATTATTTCCCTAAAGATCCAAACTTTGAATTTTTCTGCTACAGCAGTGCCGTTCTAAAGCAGCCGCAGCATTCCTATGTACATCCAGAACGTTTTGATTTCTGGTTCAACCTTTTTTCTCTGCCTCTTAATGCAGATGATGGAAAGCTATGCTACTGTACATATACTCAGGAACTGACCCACGAAGCAGACTCTTCTAAAATGTCAAATATTTCGCATGACACAGCAACAGAGGTTTTGAATACCTGTATTAAGCTGCGTGGCGCTACAGATTTTAAGGCAACCCTAAAAGAAGTTATTAAAGATATCCGCATTATTTGTGGCGCTGATTATTGTGGACTTCTTGGAATGAATGACCTTACAGAGCAATGCAGCCTGCTTGGTGAAGACATTGATGAGAAATACCGCAGAACAAAATATAAGGAAGACTGGTTTACTCCGGATTTTTATAATATTGCAAAAACCTGGGAAGGAGTTCTTAACGGCAGTAACTGCATAATCTATCGTAATCCGGATGAAATGAATTTCATTAAAGAAAAAGATAAAGCCTGGTATGATTCACTGAAAGAAGCCAATGTTGAAAGTCTTGTTCTTTTTCCTCTTAAGTCCGGCTACGAGCTTTTGGGCTATATCTGGGCTAACAATTTTGATACTGAAAAGACCATGCACATTAAAGAGACCCTGGAGCTTACAACCTTCTTCCTTGCTTCAGAAATTTCCAGTTATCAGATGTTTGATAAATTCAGAATTCTAAGTACTGTAGATTTGCTTACCGGCGTACTTAATCGAAACGAAATGAACAACCGTGTTATGCAGCTTGGTATTGATGACCGTCCCGGCAGAAAGAATATTGGTATTATCTTTGCAGATTTAAATGGCCTTAAGCGCATGAATGATGATAATGGTCACTCAGCTGGCGATAAACTGATTAAGGATGCAGCTGCTATTCTAAAAGAAGTTTTTCCTCAGGATGAAATTTACCGTGCCGGTGGTGATGAGTTTATGGTGCTGCTGCGGGATACTTCTCTTGAACAGCTTAAGCAGTATGAGAAGACCATTAAGGAAAAGGCAGACAAAACAGACAATGTCAGCTTTGCAGTAGGTATCAGTATTGAAGAAGACAGCCAGAAAATTTATAACGCGATGAAGGCCGCCGACGTAAATATGTATGAAGATAAAAAGAAATTCTACGGCGGACATCCGGAGTTTAAGCGGCATTGATAAAAAGAAAATCAGATATATCTTCAGTCCTCATGCTGCTGGCCCTTATCTGTCTTATGGCAGGCGGCTGGCATATTTCCCGCAAAAAGGCGTGGTTACGCGAGGCTTCTTCGCTTCCATATTATAAGATTGAAATGTCTCAGATTGCAGACGGCCAGTATGAAGGCAGGACAAACACAAGTTTTCTTCATCTGCACTTAAAGGTAACTGTAGAAAATCATCAGCTGAAAAATATTGAAGTTTTAGAAAACGACGGACTCGACGGAGAAACTGCAAAGCCGATAATTCAGGAAATGATAAAAGAGAATAAGATTGTCGTGCCTGCAATAAAAGGGGCTGAGCTTGGAAGCCTTGTTTATATCAGTTGTGTGAGCTCAGCCCTTTCATTATAATTCTCATGTATGAAAACTATTTGTGGAAACGATTTAACAATCGAAGACGTATGTGATGTTGCCCTGCAGGGTGAAGAAGTAAAGCTCCCGGAAGATAAAGCTTTTTGGGAAACCCTGGAAAAAAGCCGTAAATTTCTTGAAGATTATATTGCGACCGGAGTGCCAACCTATGGCGTAACAACTGATTTTGGTGATTCCTGCCATAATCAGATAAGCGTTGAAAAGGCCGGTGAGCTGCAGAGAGTAATCTGTACATATCACGGAATTGGACTTGGTCCTAAGTTTGACCATGAGACTGGTCGTGCAGTTGTACTTGCCCGCCTGAACGGAAATGTAAAGGGCGGCCATTCGGCAATCCGTCCTCAGCTTGCCCGCATGATGGTAACTCTGCTTAATAAAGATATTATTCCGGTAATTCCTCAGCTTGGTTCTGTTGGAGCTTCCGGAGACCTTACTCCGCTCAGCTATCTTGGCGCGGTTATTATGGGACAGCGCGAGGTTTACTACAAGGGCCGCATTTGTCCGACAATGGAAGCCTTTAAGGCAGAAGGAATTGAGCCTCTTCCAATCGAAGCAAAGGAAGGTCTTGCAATTATGAACGGTACATCAGTTATGACAGCCGTTGCTTCTCTCGCCTGGAAAAAGGCAGAACGCCTTGCAAAAATCTCAGACTTCCTTACTGCAGTAACTTCTGAAATTACACGCGGAAAAGATACTCCTTTTGTTGCTAAAGTTAGTGAGATTAAAAACCACCGCGGCCAGTGCGAGAGCGCCGCTTACGTTTACAACATCATTAAAGATTCAAAACGCGTATGGCGCTACGAAGACTTCCTTAAAAATCAGATTGAAAAGATGGAAGGAAAAGGCTTTGTTGCTCAGACAAATAAAATTCAAGACCGCTATTCAATCCGCTGCGCTCCTCAGATTACAGGTGTTTACCGCGACACACTCCGCTTTGCCCGCGAACTTATTACAGAAGAGCTCAACTCTGCAAATGACAATCCTCTGGTAGATCTCGAAGCAGGACGTCTTTACAACACAGGTAACTTCTATGGCGGACACATCTGTGCGGCCTGCGATTACATGAGAACTGCTCTTGCAAATATTGCAGACCTCTCAGATAAACAGGCAGAAGTAATCATCGATGGAAAGTTCAACGGACTTACAGAAAACCTTATTCCATTTACTCCGGCTGATCATCCGCGTGCCGGTCTCCGCCTTGGCTTTAAGGCAGCTCAGATTACAATCTCTGCTATCCGCGGTGAAGTTGCAACTTACTGCTTCCCTGTTTCTTTGACATCTGCTCCAACAGAAGCCCTCAACCAGGACAAGGTTTCTATGGGAACAATTTCTGCACGTAAGTGGGCAGAACAGATTGAGCTTGTATTCCTTCAGTTTGCAACACATCTTCTTGCGGCAATGCAGGCAGTTGATCTTGCGGGATATGAAGATTTTGCTCCATTCACAAAGAAGGTTCACGACGAGGTTCGCAAGATGAGCGCCTTTGTTGAAGACGACCGTGAGCTGGACAAGGAAGCAACTGCTGTCGCAGAATGGCTCAAGACAACAGAGTTTTTTGCTTAATTAATTCTTGCCGTATTTTCCTGCAAATTCGTTTGCAGGAATAGGTTGAGAGAAAACAAAGCCCTGGAGGTAGTCGCAGCCGATGTCTCTCATGGTATCGGCTAGCTCCAGGCTTTCAATTCCTTCTGCTGTAACAGTAAAGCCCATCTGTTTGATTGTCTGAACCAGCGTTGGAAGAATCTTATCTTTTTCCTTAAAATAATCCCATACAAATTCCATATCGAGCTTCACGTTGATAAAAGGACATTTTTTCATTCTTGCGATATTTGAATAACCGCGTCCATAATCATCAAGGGCAAAACAGAAGCCGGCAGCCTTCATAGCTTCCATCTGTTTTTTAAGAAGCTCATAATCAATCATGGACTCTTCTGTAATTTCAAGGTGAATCTTTTCTGCGGGAATGTCATATTTCTTGAGAATCGCCGTAAAATTATCGCAAAGGTCGCGGCGCAGGAATTGAATAGGCGAAAGGTTTACATTAATCCAGGAAAGCCCCATAGCTTCAATATCATTATCATGCAGAAACTGGCAGGTCTTTTCAAACATCTGCTTGCCAAGTATATTAATGCGGCCGTTCTTTTCTGCTATAGAAATAAACTGTGAAGGCGGAATGATTTCCCCGTTTGAATCCCGGATTCTTGCAAGAGCTTCTGCACCTGTAAGTTTTTGACTTCTGGCATCAACAACCGGCTGAAGATATAATTCTATAGAATTGAGTTCGATTGCAAGTTCAACAGCTCTCTTAATATGCTTGTTCAGTTCAATCTGTTCTACCTGCTCAATTGTAACATTCAGCTCTGCCTGATTTTTAGATTGAATATCAGTTAGGGAAGTAAGCATGGTAGTAAAAAGTAAATCACGGTCATAGGAAATTGTTTCCGGATTTAACTGGGCAATGCTGATTTCCAGAAATAAATCTATATCTTCGCCTGTATTCCATGCAGAATCAAAACGGTTACGAATTTTACTTTTGATTTCTTCTGCCTGTGAATAATCTTTTCCAACAAGAACAAATCTTCCGTCGCGTAAATAGAAAATCATAAGCTTTGGAAAAGTCTGCTTTAAGAAAGAACCAATCAGAGAAAGACCCTTATCAGTCTGGTTGTTAGAATAAATGTCGCGCAGCTCGCCGTAATTATGAATTGTAAAGCCTAGAATTAAAGGATATTTTCCGGCCTTCATTTCCATGAATAAATGCATCAGGGCCTTACGGTTAAAGGCGCCGCTCTTTTCTTCAATAAATAAGGCTGGATTTTCAAAGGCCAGATAAATTACGATTATTGAAACCAGAGTAAAGAAATTCATTATCAAATAGCGCGGATAAACAATTCTCAGAGTATAGCCAATTAGAAGAACAATATTATATCCAAGGCAGAAAATAAATTCTCCAGTAGAAATATTTTTGCGGTAGCGAATTGCATAGATAATTGAAAGAATAACATAGTAATAAGCACAGACGTAAATCAGACAATAAAGCGGTCCCTGAGAGTATTTTCCGGATTCTGAAATTCTAAAAATAGTTTCAAAAAAGAAATTCAGAAGAACAAATATATGGGCAGCTATAGTTGGAATAAGGAAGATAAGAATTTCTTTTTTAGAAGTTCTTATATCTTTCTTAACAATTATGGTTGTAAACGTTAAGAAGCAGAAAATTCTTTGAAGAAATAAAATAAAGAAAACAATATTCTGAAGTCTTAAAATACATGGATCAAGGTTGCTAAAGTGTTCCAGACAATAAGAACTTACAACATCAATTAAAAGGGTAAGCAGATCAATTACAATAATATAGATAAAGGCTCTGTTGATTTTGATGGGTAGGCGGGGCTGAGTAAAATAGAAAATAAGGAAGGTGCCTATAATGACACATTCCGGCAGAATGAGATTGTAATTCCACAAAATAAAACCCCCTCATAGGTTATTTCTTTAATTATGAGGGGGTATTGACAAATATGCAAATAACTATTTGTTATAAGATTTTATGATTAATTACAGTTCTTCCTGAGTAACGCTTACATTTCCAATCCAGACATCATTTGTGTCTAAGCCAAGATTGAACTCAAGGCGGGCTGTAGGGTCTGTGTCATTTTCCATTGTAAAGAAGTATGAAAAATGCTGACTTTCGGTTGTTAGTTCAGGATAGTATTCCGGGGAATAAACTGCCCAGCTGTTGTCTGCGTCGCCGCCAAGTTTAACAGCAATTTTGCGGGCAGCACTTGCCTTAGCATCAAACTGGATTTTGTAAGAATAACCCTTTGCAACCGGTAGATGCTGAATCAGCTGTACAGAATAATTCTGATTTCCCGGGTTTGTGATTTTTACACGGCGGCCTTCGCCTTCTGCAGAAGATACTGCTTTTCCGCCAAAATCAGAAAGTGCAAGGAAATACCATATTCGCTCTTTTACATCCATATTTTCGTTAGAAGACATACCTGCATCTTTACCTTCGCAGACAGCCTTTGAAAGCTTCGAGTCAAAAATAAAGTTGCGGCCATCAGCAGTTTCAAAAGACTTGAACTTATTTTCATCGCGCTCTGGGGTAGGGCGCTTTACCTCTGTTGCATAAGCCTCGTCCTTGTCGTAAACGCGGACCCAGTCTACCAGCATCTGAGCAGGAAGGTCAGAATCTTCAGGCGCAACTCCGCCGTCGTAATTACCACCAAGGGCAAAGTTCAAAAGAATGTAGAAAGGCTTATCATAAGGAGCAGGGTAAGTATATGGCTCAGATTCACCGGCTCCCAAAGACCACCACTGTGAGGTTTCGTAATATTTGTTACCATCAACTAACCAGCGGAGAACGCCAGGTTCCCATTCAAGAGAGTAAACGTGGTAGTCTGCAATAGTTTCTCCGTTAGGGAACTTATACATTCCGCCGGTATATTTGTTTCCAGGCCAGGCTTGACCAAAGTGCACTGTTCCGTAAACACGGTTTGGAAGACGGCCCTTTGCTTCGAGAATATCAATTTCTCCGGATGAAGCCCAAACACCATAATCTGTTGTTGCAGGAAGCAGCCAGAAAGCAGGCCAGATTCCGTTTCCGGTTGGCATTTTGATTCTTGCTTCAATGCGGCCGTAGGTTTTTGTAAAGAGCTCTGTACCGTCATCTTTTACAGTACGCAGGCGGGCAGAAGTATAAGACATGCCTTCGTAATTTTCTTTGCGGGCTTCGAGAACCAGGTTGCCGTCTTTTACGCTGGCATTTTCCTTGCGGTAATACTGGAGCTCATTATTTCCCCAGCCAACAAGACCATACTGACTACCTGTTCCAAGCTGAAAGTCCCATTTTGTAGTGTCAATTTCTTTTCCGTTGAACTCATCGTTCCATACAAGGTGCCAGCCGGCAGGCGCCTGGACTTTGGCAGTCTTTCCACTGCTTTTATTACAGCTGGCTAAACTAACAATCGTTAGCAATGCAAGACCTGTTGCGGCACCTGCTGCAGCGCCAGCTTTAAGAGCTTTTCCAAATTGAGAATAAAGTTTCATCTCGTTCTCCTTATTTTAATATCCAGGTTTGAATTGCACGTGGCGGGCACTTAAGGTAAAGAGGAGCCTCTGGGGCATCGGAATCGTCTGTAGAGTCAGAGTCTGTACCTGCCTTTGAGTTTGCTGCAGTGCGGGCTTTTTCCCAGTCGCGCAGATCTGCAGTCTGCATACCGCCGGCAGCTTCTATTTTGAACTCAAAAGCCAAATCTGCTTCAGTGCGGTTTGTAACAATCAGAACAATGCTTCCATCCGGATTTTTAAAGGCAACAGTTTCTGCTTCATCGGTCAAATGACCGCTTACAGTAGCCGGTGTCATCCATGAGAAAAAGTCGGAAGAAACCCGCACAGCTCCAGGTTTTATAAAACGGCTGAAATGTCCTATATAATAGTAAGAGCTCTGAAAGTGCAGCTCGCCTTTTTCTTCATCAGCTAAGATTGGAGCATCGCAGTAGTTACCAACATGGTTAGGACCACCCTTCATATCAAGAACAATGTTCCAGTCAATCCATTTAGTACAGCCGCTTCTAAGGTCATTGATAATGTTGTGGGCATAACGCTCGCCGGTAAACCAGGCACCATTACGAGGGCCGCCTTCAATACAGCCTTCTGTAAAAATCAGGTCAATGTCTGGGTAGCGCTTTGCAATTTCTTTAATGTTGTCGTACTGGTCGCCCGAGTACCAGTGGAAGGCAAGACCCGCAACATATTTAGAAGCACCTGGAACCTTAAGAGATTCTTCCAGGCGTTCAAGAGCCAGGTCACGGTTATGATCCCAGATGTAGATTTTTACATCGCCGAGGCCTGCTTTTTCAAGAGCCGGTCCGAGATACTGAGCCGCAAATTCACCCTCTTCCTTAGCTGAATATTCGCAGGAATCCCAGGACTGAACAGCAGCCGGTTCATTCTGTATTGTGACAAAGCTGATTTTAATATCACGCTCTGCCATCTCTTTAATAAAAGTCACAAAATACTGGGCCCATAATTCCCGATAGCGGTCGAGGAGGTGTCCGCCATGGTTCATATCACCGTTATCTTTCATCCATAATGGAGGAGACCATGGGCTCATCAAGAATTGAACGTCACTACCTTCGTTCTTAGCAATTCTTTGAACATCCATAGTCAATGGAGAAATATATTTGTCGGTGCGGTCCATAGAAAAAGACTTGAGCCTTTCATCTTTTTCTGGAACGCAGGCCCAGTTATCAAGAGAAAAATCACAGGAATTCATATGGATGCGGGCAAAATGGTAAGCATTACCTGTTTTAGGATTATAGTAGGCTTCAATAGCCTGCTTACGTACCTGAGATGGGAGACGAGAAAGCACATAGCCTGAAGATTCGGTTAAAGCTCCTCCAAAGCCGTAAAACTTCTGAAAGCTTTCTTCCGGCTTAAGGGTGAGAGTGGTTGGAATCCAGCCTCCGGCTTCGTAGATTCTATCTTCCGGAGAAAGTTCCCAAATGCGTTCTGCAGTATCCTTTGCAGTTTCGTATAGTTTTTCAATTTTCATGCCTTGAGTATAAACTCGGATAAGGCATTGTGAAAGTTTGATAATTTTCTAAATGGTGTAAAAATTTCGGCAGTTTATGAAAGGAAAAGAGTTCCAGTAGCAGCGTCGTCGTATAGCGAGGCGAGAGCATTTTCTTTACCGCCGTTTGCCAGAAGCATATCAATTCCATATTCAGTAACCTTTTCTGCGGCCTGAATCTTTGTTTCCATACCGCCTGTACCAAAGGCATTTGTTTCGCCAATTTTTATAGATTTACGCAGCTCCGGAATAGATTCCACACTTTCAATCAGCTTTGCATCCGGATTTGTTTTAGGATTATCAGAATAAACGCCGTCTATATCGCTGAAGAGAATAAGCAGGTCTGCAGACCAGAGAATTGCAGTAAGAGCGCTAAGGTTGTCGTTATCGCCAATTTTGATTTCGTCGTAGCTTACACTGTCGTTTTCGTTGATGATGGGTACAACACCTTCGTCCACAAGAGTAAACAAAGTGTTGCGGATGTTGAGACTGCGGTGTTCGTTTTCAAAATCATCTTTGGTGAGCAGCAGCTGGCCAATGTGAAGCTCCTGCTTCTGGAAAGCCTTACGCCACTGGTGCATAAGCTCAACCTGGCCAATAGAACAAAGGGCCTGACGGTAGTGAACATCCTTTTTGCGGGCCCATTCCTTAGTAGTAGAAACACCTGCAACCTGAGCACCGGAAGAAACCAGAATAATCTGTTTTCCCTGCTTTATGAGGTTAGCACACTGCTCGGCGAAAGAAAGCATAAAGTCCAGATTGATTGTACCATCTGTCTTTGCAAGAGTGTTGCTGCCGATTTTAATTACTATTTTGCGTGCCTTTTTAAGGCTTTCGTTTATTTTACTCATCTTATCTGTCCCTCGCCATCAATTAAATATTTAGTGGTAGTAAGCACTTTAATTCCCATTGGGCCGCGGGCGTGCAGCTTCTGGGTTGAGATTCCGAGTTCGGCACCAAAACCAAACTCTCCGCCGTCTGTAAAGCGGGTGCTGGCATTTACGTAAACACAAGAGGCGTCAATCATAGACTGGAAGAGTCTTGTGTTAGCCCGGCTTTCAGAAATTATGCTTTCGCTGTGCTTTGTGTTGTGAGAATTGATGTAGCTGATTGCTTCTTCAATTGAATCTACAACTTTAATGCAGCATTCGTAATCAAGATATTCGTTGCCAAAGTCGGCATCGGTAGCGGGAAGAAGGGTGGTTTCGATACATCCGCTTTGCGGACACTCAACCACCGCATTTTTCAGAATCTCGAATGCTTGCTCGTCGGCATGCAGCTTTACACGGCCTGCAAACTTTGCTTCCAGCTTTGGAAGGAAGGCTTCGGCTACGGCTTTGTGCACTACAATACACTCAATCGCATTACAAACGCTTGGGCGCTGGATTTTTGCGTTTTCTGCAATTGTGCAGGCCATATCAAGATTTGCTTCGCTGTCAACATAAAGATGACAAACTCCGCTTCCGGTTTCAATAACAGGCACTTTTGCATTTCTAACGACATTTTCAATCAGCTTTTTACCGCCGCGTGGAAGGCATACATCAATCATACCAACAGCATTCAAAATCTGGTCTACGTCGCTGTGGTCGTGGTCGCGAACTTCAACAAGCTCAATCGCTTCAGCAACGCCGCCTTCTACGCCGGCCAGAGCCTCGCGGATTACGCGGACAATTTCCACATTAGATTTATAAGAAGATGAAGAACCGCGCAGCAAAATTGCATTTCCACTTTTGTAAGCAAGACTGAAGGCGTCTACAGTTACGTTAGGGCGGTTTTCATAAATAATTGCAACAACTCCAAGAGGTACACGAACCTGGCGGATTGTCATTCCATTAGGAGTTTTCCAGCCGGCAACCTCTTCGCCAACGGGGTCTGTCTGGCCAATTACAAGACGGAGGCTTTCAATAATTCCGTCAATTCTTTTGTCATTAAGCAAAAGGCGGTCAATAATAGACTCGCTCATTCCGTTTGCTCGTGCCGCATCAATATCAGCTTTATTGGCTGAAATAATAGAAGCGCGGTTTTTGTCCAGGGCTTCTGCAACGGCTGCAAGGGCGCGGTTTTTCTCGCTGGCATTCTGCAGGGCGAGCTTCTGGCTGGCAGATCGCAGGGAATCGGTAATTTTTTTAATGTCCATAGGGCGTCTCCTTTTAGGAAAAAAAAAGACCGGAACTTTTTGCTCCGGTCTGCTTAGTCAATTTTTAGTAGTTTGCAAGGAAATACATTCCCAGCAGCATAGCTAACCGGCATTTTTCTTCTGACCATTCAGTTTTGGGAGGAAGGTTTGAAATGTACCACCAGAAAATTCCGAATTCAGGATCAATGCGGAGAGTATATTCTGCAAAGTCAGGAGTGTCCGGTTTCTGTCCGAACATCAAAAATACTGCCTGATTAATCAACTGCAAGAAGAGAACGTAGTTATCTTTCCATGATTTGTTACTCAGGAAAACGTCAAGCTGGTAAAGAAGCTGATCCTTCAAAGCAATGTCAGACTTTTCAACCCAAGTCTTCTGAATCAGCAGGGTTAAGTTGTTTTTGAAACTTGAAACCAGTTTTTCAACGGCTTCTTCCTTCATTTTAGAAAAACCCTTTCCAAAACCAAACGCAGCAGCAATTGCATCAGCAGACGATTCGTAACCCTTTTCTTTATTAAGGAAAACAGAAAGCGAATCTATTGTTTTTTTGTCTAAAAATTCAGTAATCAAGTCAGCCTGTTTAGTCATACTGTAAATATTAAAGATTATTGCAGGCTTGGTCAATAAGACTCTTCTATCCCTGGTATACTAGTATTTACTGCTTTCCTACTGTAAATTTGTATAAGGCAATATGTAATTTTTTCCGGGGCCTTATTGACAAGTTAGGTAGTGCTAACTATAATAAATAAAATGTTAGCACTACCTAACTTTATTTTTTAACTTAAATGTTAGATAAAACTAACTTTTAGGGGGCTAAAAAATGCCATTAACAATGGTAAATCAGGATGAGCATTTTCTGATTAAAAAAATCACAGGTAAAGAAGAAGTTCGCCGCTTTTTAGAAAACCTTGGCTTTGTTGCAGGAGCTGAGGTGTCTGTTGTTTCTAAAATCTGCGGAAATGTAATCGTTCAAATCAAAGAGAGCCGTGTTGCAATCAGCAAGGAAATGGCTCAGAAAATAATAGTGTAAGTTTTTCGTCATTGCGAGCGCAGCGAAGCAATCCAGTTCGGAAAATGGATTGCCACGTCGCTGCGCTCCTCGCAATGACGGTGGAGTATAGGAGATAAAGTCATGACATTACGTGAAACAAAAACTGGCCAGACAGTTAAAGTTGTAAAACTGAATGGCGAGGGTGCGGTAAAACGCCGCATTATGGACATGGGAATTACTAAAGGCGTAGAAATCTACGTTCGCAAGGTTGCACCTCTTGGAGATCCTGTGGAAGTCACAGTTCGCGGCTACGAGCTTTCTGTTCGCAAGGCCGATGCAGAAATGGTGGAGGTAGAATAATGATTAAAATAGCACTTGCCGGAAACCCAAATGCCGGTAAAACAACTTTGTTTAATGCCCTTACAGGCTCGAATCAGTTTGTAGGAAACTGGCCTGGAGTTACTGTAGAAAAAAAGGAAGGTAAGCTTAAGGGACACAACGGTGACGTTGTAATTATGGACTTGCCTGGTATTTACTCTCTTTCTCCATATACTTTGGAAGAAGTTGTTAGCCGTGACTATCTCGTAAAAGAACGTCCAGATGCAATTTTGAATATTGTTGATGGAACTAACCTTGAAAGAAACCTTTATCTTACAACTCAGCTTGCAGAGCTTGGTATTCCAATGGTAGTTGCAGTTAACATGATGGATGTTGTTAAAAAGAACGGCGACAAAATTCATATTGATGCAATGCAGGCAGAACTTGGCTGCCCTGTTGTAGAGATTTCTGCTTTGAAGGGAACAGGCTGTATTGAAGCAGCTGAAATTGCAGTAAACAAGGCTAACGATAAAAAGCCTATGATGTACAAGCACCGCTTTGAAGGTTGTGTTGAACATGCACTTGCTCATATCGAAGAAGCAATTGTTCACGACCTTCCTGAAGAACAGCATCGCTGGTATTCAGTTAAGCTTTTTGAACGTGATGAAAAAGTCATCAAGGCTCTTGGAGTTAGCGAAGACAAACTTAATCATATTGAAACAGATATTAAAACTTGTGAAGCAGAACTCGATGATGATTCTGAATCTATCATTACAGCAGAACGCTACAAGTATATCGAATCAATCATCCAGAAATGTGTTACAAAAAAGAACCGCACAAAGCTTTCTACATCAGATAAGATTGACCGCGTAGTTACAAACCGCTGGCTGGCACTTCCAATTTTTGCTCTTGTTATGTGGCTTGTTTACTATGTTTCTATGGTAACTGTTGGTGCCGCTGCTACAGACTGGGCAAATGACGGACTCTTTGGTGATGGATATCATCTCTTTGGAATTGGTACAGGGGCCTATGAAGAAGCTGCCGAAGAGTTTGGCGATTCAGCTGCAATTCTCGAAGCAGCAGAAGCAGGCGAAGTTACTTATGTAACAGTTGATGACGAAACAATGGAAGTTTCTGAACCAATCGAAATTACAGAAGATGCAATAGCAGAAGCTAATGCAATGGTTGAAAAGTATGGCGAAGAAGGTCCTGATCCTGCTGATTACGGCGTATGGGTACCAGGTATTCCAGCTCTCATTGAAAGCGGCCTTGATGCTATCGGCTGTGCAGACTGGCTCAAAGGTTTGATTCTTGACGGTATTGTTGCCGGTGTTGGTGCAGTTCTTGGCTTTGTTCCACAGATGCTGGTTCTCTTTATCTTCCTTGCCTTCCTTGAAGCTTGTGGTTACATGGCACGTATTGCCTTTATTCTTGACCGTATTTTCCGCCGCTTCGGACTTTCCGGAAAATCATTTATTCCGGTTCTTATTGGAACAGGTTGTGGTGTTCCTGGTATTATGGCTTGTCGTACAATCGAAAATGAACGCGACCGCCGTATGACAATCATGACAACAACCTTCATTCCTTGTGGTGCTAAGGTTCCCTTTATAGCCCTTGTTGCCGGAGCTATCTTTGGTGGTTCTGCCGCAATTGCAACCTCAGCTTACTTTATCGGAATTGCCGCAATCATTTGTTCTGGTATTATTCTTAAAAAGACAAAGCCTTTCATGGGTGAAGTTGCTCCTTTTGTAATGGAACTTCCTGCATATCACTGGCCTACATTTGGAAACGTTATGCGTTCAATGTGGGAACGCGGCTGGTCATTCATCAAGAAGGCAGGAACAATCATTTTGCTTTCAACAATCGTAATCTGGTTCCTTTCATTCTTTGGCTGGACAGATGGCGGATTTGGAATGCTTGAAGAAGATCAGATGGATGCAAGTATTCTTGCAAAGCTTGGAAGCTGCATTGCATGGATCTTTGCTCCTCTTGGATGGGGTAACTGGCAGGCCGCTGTTGCTTCTGTAACAGGTCTTGTTGCAAAGGAAAATATTGTTGGTACAATGGGTATTCTCTATGGTGGAGAAGAAACCTGGGCAAATCTTGCTGCAGCCTTTACTCATCCAGCTGGACTTTCCTTCCTGATTTTCAACCTCTTGTGTGCTCCTTGTTTTGCTGCAATCGGTGCTATCAAGCGTGAGATGAACAACAGAAAGTGGACCTGGGCTGCAATCGGCTGGCAGTGTGGACTTGCTTATGCAGTTTCATTTGTAGTTTATCAGCTTGGTTCTATGTTCAGTGGAAACGGAAACATCTTCGGCTTTATTCTTGCAGTTGTAGTAATCGCAGTATTCGGATGGGCTTTATTCCGCAAGGCAAAAGTTGTAAAATAAGCAAATAAATGTCATTCCCGGGCTTGACCCGGGAATCAAGAAATCATCGTTATGTATGGATTGTCCGGTCAAGCCGGACAATGACATATCTGGAGTAACTTTATGGGAACATTAATAGTCAGCATTATTCTTCTTGCAATTGTTGTACTTGTAATCCATTCTCTCATAAAATCTAAACGCTCCGGCCGCCACCCCTCCTGTGGCGGCAACTGCGGTACTTGTGGACATGTCTGCAAGGCCGCCTATCCTCATTCAACTTCTTTTCTAAATAATCATACAAAAAAAGCAAAGAAAGATTGTAAGTAAGCAGATAAAAGCATTTAACAGTAAATTATCAGTTAGGATAAAATAACTGTTGTCGATTATAAACTCTTTTAGTATACTATATCTAAGAGGTTAATATGGTAATTAAAGAATCTGCAGAAATGTATCTTGAGACAATTTTGGTTCTTTCAAAGCAGGGAGCTGTGCGCTCTATCGATATTGCAAAAGAAATGAACTTTTCACGTCCTTCAGTAAGTGTTGCCTTGCATAATCTTGAAAAAGAGGAATATATTTCAATTGAGTCAGACCAGACCATAAAGCTGCTTCCAAAGGGCGCAGAAATTGCCAAAACAATTTACGAACGTCATACTGTTCTTACAGAGTTCTTTGAGCAGATTGGTGTAAAATCTTCTATTGCTTCAGAAGATGCCTGCAAAATCGAACACGATATCAGTCCGGAATCATTCAAAGCTATTAAGAAGCTTGTTAAAAATAATAAGGCTGAAAAATAAAACAAAAGATATTTTAAAATAAAAAAGGGACTTCCAGTAAGAGGAAGTCCCGGAGGTATTAGCCAACCAGTGTTTCGGTTGTATTGCTCATAATATTATGGAATGCCCAGCTGTAAAGGATTTCAGCAACGTCATTCAAAGGCTTACGGATCTTAAGACCCATGTTGTAAGCAAAGGCTGATGAAGTTTTATTAGCTTCAGGATTCCAAAGTTTTGCATTTTCAAGATTTACAAAGCTTGTTTTTTCAGCATTTGCAATTGCCTTAATGTGGGCATTCATAAGATTAACTGATTTATCGTTTGAAGGGTTTTCAACAGAAACCAGCGCTATACGGCAGTTTTTGTTGAGAGCCTTAATACTTTCAACAAGTGCCAGATAATTTCTGTCGAAGGTTGAAGAATCAGATTTGAAAGTCTGAAGATCAGATTCGCCAAGGTGAATAAGAACTGCTTCAGGCTCAAGAGCAGCAATGTTTTTCTGGAAGTATTCGTTTGCATTTCCAACACTAAGCTTTGCTGTACTCTTGTTGTAGATGTCGAAGTTGAAGTTGAATTCTTTAGCAAGATTGCTTACAGGAATTTCTGTGTCTATGCTGCCACCCATAAGGATAACTGCATTTTTCTTTTCATTAGCTGCTGCAGGCTTATGAATCAATTCATCCAAAGAATATGTGTAGTTCATCATAGTATCCTCCTTTTCTACAACATTCTTAATATCGTTAGCTGTAATTTTGAGGCTTTTCTTAGCCTCAACCTTTTTATCCAGCGCTTTGTTTCTGATGTAAACAAAAACGTTTGTCATTACTATTGCAAGGTTCAAAAAGTAAACAACAAGTACATAATTGAACTGACCGTTGATGATTTTTGCAGAGATACCGGCAAGGTAACCTGTAATAATCAAAATGATAAAAGGAAGACTTGTTCCTTTTGCTGTACGTGCCTTGTATGCCTTAATGACATTCAAAGGCCAGGAAAAACCAAAACAAACCAGCATTGCTGCTTCAAAAAGATGTGCAAGATTCATAACTAAACTCCTGTGAAAGCCTGCGTGTTGCCGGCTTTTTTTTACTTTATGATTTCATTATAGGCGGGAAAAAAAATAAAACAATTTTTCGAAAGTTAAAAAATCATTATGTTTTTTAGAATTTTTTTTACTTACGAAAGGGTGCTTTTAATAATCTTTAGGGAGGACACCAAACTTTTTTATAAAGGATTTTGAGAAGTGGCTCATGTTAGTGTAGCCTGACAACTGGGCTGCCTGGGAAATTGGTAAGTCATTTTCCTGCAGGAGGCGGGCGGCGTATTCGAGGCGTTTGTCCTGAACGTAGGAGTGCAGGGAAGTGGCGTACATTGTGCGGAAGACTCTGTTTAATTTACTGATGCTCATTCCTAGTTCGTCTGCAACGGTCTGGGCATCATATTCAAGGGCAGGATTTCTCTGGATTTTTTCTCGCAGAACTTCTATACGCTCTACGTCGTTTTTGTTTGGCTGGGGCAGACGTTTAATTTCATCTGTTTTGTGATAAGCAATTCCGTAAAGGACCAGGGCTGTGAGCTCAATCATTTTGCCTTCGGTGTAAACGCCTTCGTATTCTTTGAAGCGGTCGGCGGTGTCTATCTCGGAAAGTACGCGGTACATCTCCGGAGTAATTGTTGTTTTTGTTACGTGGGTTAAAAAATGTTCTTTTAGTTTTGTGATGCTCTGGTCGGTAAAGTATTTTGAAAGCAGTTCTTGAAAATAGCTGGTTGGCATCTGAAGATTTTTGAAAACAAAGTTTGCACCGGCTTCGTAATTCATTTCGGTTGAATAATTATTATTTCTGAAAACGCAGACTTCGCCTTTGGACATCTGGACCTGTTCGCTGCCTGTATTAAAATTATAAGACCAGCTGATGTCCTGACTCAGATTGAACATAATCAGAACTTCGTCACGACCACCGTTGTCTTTTTCCTGAGCATAGGTTGTTTCTTTAACCTGAAGGTTCCAGCTGTGATAAGTTATATTTTCGCGATTTTTTGTTTTTTCCAAATTCAGTTTACCAAAGGAGTTTGAAAGGGATCCGCTTCCGTCAAGCTCAAGTTTGATAGCCTTACCCTGGACGACTACATTTTTATTTATACTCATAGGATAAGACTATCATAACATTGTTAGTCTAGACTATCAAGTTTCTTTCCCAACGGCTTTGTTAGATAAATCAAAGCAGGGGTAAGAGTGTAGTCTGCAATAAGGGCAGAGCCTAAACCTATCATCGAAAGAAGTCCGATTCTGAACATTGCTGTAATCGGGCTGAAGCAGTACATGAGGAACATTGCACACAAAATGAAGGTTGTGGTTCCCATAGTCTTTCCGATTTCGCGGAAGCTTTCTGTAACTGCGTCAGCATAATTTCTGCCGGTCTCCAGCTTTGTCTTGATATGATTGGAGAAGTGAATTGTATCATCAACTGCAATTCCAAGAATCATCGGCATAATCATCATTGTAAGTTCATCCAGAGCCATGTGGAAATATCCCATAACTGCACCAATTAAAAGAACTGGCGCAAGGTTTGGAATCATTGCAATAAGGCCTGTTCTGATACTTGCAAATACGATTATCAAAAGAATGGCAATCATTATGAAGGAAGCCCCAAAGGATTTAAGCTCGCTCTTTACAACTGTTTCGTTCATGGCGGCATTTTCAGCAATTGTTCCTACAACTGCAACATGGGCAGTCGGGAAGTATTTTTTTGCGGCTTCTTCGGCAGCGGTAATATCTTCAACAATCAGGTTTGCATTGTAATCAGAAATTTCTACGTGGGCATAAACGGCATTGTAGCTTTCGGAAAGTTCATCAAAAAGAGCTTCGCTGTTTGAAATCTCATAGAAGAAGAGAAGCTGGGTAAGCATATCCTGTTCTTCAGGAATCTTATAGAAGGCCGGATCATCGCTATTGAGGACGCGGTACATTTCCTTTACCTGTCTTGTGATGCTTCTAACTCGAGGCTTGCCGTTAGTGATTTTTGTCATCTGAAGCTTTCCAAGGTCCTTTTCAAGTTTATCAAGGGCAAGCATGTTTTCAGGATCTTTAAAAGCATCCTTTTCATCAAACTCAATCATAACGTCATAGCTGTAAATATTTCCCAGCTTTGTTTCAAGAATTTTTTCGATTCGCTGAACAAATGGAACCTTGTTACCCATAAACTTCAGGTAATCCATGTTTACTTCCATTTTGAGAAGGCCTGGAATACAAAGGACAATCACAAGCACAGAAATTATCGTAACGAGCTTGCTGCGTTTTACAATCTTTTTACCAATGTTTTCAAAAGCCAGGTCTGCTTTAGTTGCGCCTTTTGTTTCTGCAAGGGCTGGCTCTTTATCTTTTCCAAAGCTGAGGAAAATCGGAATCAAAATTACTACATAAAGATAAACCATGATGACAACTGTTGATGCAACTGCACCAAGCCAGATCATAGGGCGGATGTTTGCAAAGAGGAAGGAAAGAAGTGAAACTGCGGTTGTGATTACTGTGAACAAAATTGGCCAGCCGGTTTCGCCGACTGCTTCAATTACAGATTCCTTTCTTTTGCCGGTCTGGCGGAAGTGCATCTTGAAAGCGTTGATGTAGTGGAGTGCGTATCCGATTGAAAGAGCCATTCCTAAAAGAACAGGGAGTGTCATCATGTCAGAATCAGCGGGAACATTTATAAGGCCTGTAAAGCCGAGTACTGTACCAATTCCAAAAAGAGTTGCAAGGAAAGGAACAATAACACCGGAAAGAGAACGTGCAAAAATGATAAGACAAATGAGCATAACCAAAAAGCCAAGTGCGATTCTGGAAGCAAAATCCTTTGTAAGAACATCTTCCTTTTCGGCAGTGGTGTAGGCGCTTCCGATCGGCATGAGAGTCCAGCGGTCGCTTTTGAATTCATCGCTCATAATAACTTTTTCTGCGGCGTGTCCAACGGCTGAAACATCTTCGCTTTCGTTTTTGAAAGGATTAAGCTTTAAGGAAATCCAGCATTCTTTTGCGTTGTCAGAAACGAGATTGTTAACGATGGATTCTCGGCTCATAATAAAGGCTTTCTTTTCGGCAAGATCGCGGGCATCGGTTGGAATACCATCGTTGAAAGGGCTTTTTACTTCAAAGCCTTCTTCGTCACCAATAGGGATAGAAACGGTGGTGAGAGAAGTAACCTTATCTGCAAAAGGAACTTCGCTTTCGAGGCGTTCTCCCAGACGGTCAATCATATTCAGAACATCAGGGGCAAAAACATCATCTGCCTGAACCAGAACAAGAACATACTGGTCGTTGCCAAAAACTTCCTTAAAATGGTCAGAGTTCTTTTTGATTTCGCTGCCATTTACAATCCAGTCGCTGTTAGAGCTTTCAGAACGGAAATTACGCATTCCGGAAAGACATATAAGCGTAACTGCAAAAAGTATAATCAGACAAAGCTTGCGGTGTTTAATCTGAGCTTCGCCGATCCTTCGAAAAAACTTATTGATTTTTGAAACTTTCATAAAATCCTCCATAAGGAAAATAAAGTTAGATAAAACTAACTAAAAAAGATTTTATAATGCAGTTTTTCAGGACTCTACCAAAAGCCGCTAAATTTTTAACATTTTTCGCTCAAAATGTTAGTTGCAAATAACTTAGTTTAGTGGTATTGTTAGTTAATGCTAATATAAGTTAGTATATACTAATAAAACTATAGGAGCCTGATATGACAGACGGAAGTAAGAAATTTCTTTGGGGAGTAGTTGCAGGTCTTGCAGCTGCTGCATTGATTAAGACAGATACCTTCAGAAAAGGCTGTGCCAAGGTTGTTGCAGGCGGACTTCAGCTCAAAGATGATGCTAAAGAATACTTTGAAACAATTAAAGAAGATGCCGAGGATGTAAAGGCCGAGCAGGACGCAAAGGCTAACGCATAAGCGGGGCATTTATGGATTTTACAGTAAAGCATTCTCTGCCAGGGCGGATCCGAATCCGCTATGATAAATCAAAAATTTCTAAGCGACAGGCTGCCCTTGCCCACAGTCTGCTTTCTGTTCAGGAAGGAATGACAGATGTTTCTGTGAACTACACGACTGCTTCCTTCCTCATTTACTACGACACAAAACAATTATCAGAAAAACATATCCGTGCCTATTTTATGGCACTTTCTGACAAATATCTGAAAAATCAGGAAATGCTTGATGCTGTTGAAGAGCCTCAGGAAGAAGGAAGCCTTCTTTTTGACCTTGCCTGTATGACAGCCTGGCATTACTTTAAACAGATATTGCCGCTACCGGTAAGACTTGCTTTACGTGTCTGGTCGCTGGGGCCCCGCATTTTGAAGGGCGTTGAGCAGGTTACGACAGGTAATGTCTTTAAATCTGAAGTGCTTGATGCTGCAGCTATTTCCATGGCACTTATTACCGGAGATACAAAGACAGCTTCAAATATCAATTTCCTGCTGAACATCGGAGACAAAATAGAAGAGTTTACAAAAAAGAAATCTTATTCAGACCTTGCCAATCGCCTGCTTTCCCAGAATGATCAGATACAGCTGGTTACTAAAAATGAAAAAGGTGAAACTGTAGAAAAAAATGTTCCGCTTTCTTTTGTGAAAAAAGGTGACTTGGTCGCTGTTCGTACTGGTAGTATCATTCCTGTGGATGGTGAAGTCGTTCGAGGGGAAGGTCTTGTAAATCAGGCTTCTATTACAGGAGAGCCTCTTGCTGTAGAAAAACGTGAGGGCACTTCTGTTTTTGCCGGCACTGTGGTTCAGGAAGGTGAGCTTTTTATTGAAGTCCGTGCAACGGGAAGTCAGACAAAGGTTCAGAATATTCTGACAATGATAGATAATTCGCAGTCACTCAAGGTTTCGTCTCAGGTGCGTTCGGAGCGTCTGGCTGATTCACTTGTAAAATATAACTTTCTGCTTTCCCTTGCAGTTTTCCTTGCAACCGGCAATATGACAAAGGTGATGGCAACCCTGATGGTAGACTATTCCTGTGCCATGAAGCTTGCTTCTCCGATTGCAGTTTTGAGCGCAATGAAGGAAGCGGCCGAAAATGGAATAATCGTAAAAGGCGGAAAGTTCCTGGAAGAAGCATCTCTTGCAGATACAGTTGTTTTTGATAAGACTGGAACTCTGACGGCAGCTACTCCTCAGCTGGCTCGAATAATTACTTTTGGAGGGCGGGATGAAAATGAGGTCCTTGCAACTGCGGCCTGCCTTGAGGAACACTTTGCTCATCCTATTGCGACGGCGGTTGTTCATGCGGCGGCTGAGCGTGGACTCCTTCATCCGGAAGAGCATGCAAAGGTTGAATACATTGTTGCTCACGGAATTGCTACAAAACTTCATGATAAGAAACTAACTATCGGTAGTCGTCACTTTATTTTTGATGATGAAAAAGTAAAAGAGCCGGCAGGGCTTGAGAAGATCCAGAAGGAAGCAATAGAAAACGGCGAATCACTTTTGTATCTTGCAGAAGAAAAAGAGTTGATTGGTATTTTTGCAATTAATGATCCGGTAAGAAAAAACGCCCCTGCAATCATCAAAAAGCTCCATCAAAGCGGAGTTCGTAACTGCGTAATGATTACCGGTGATGACGAAGGTGCTGCCCGCAATGCCGCAACCATCACAAAAATCGACCACTACAGTTCAAGAGCCCTTCCGGAAGATAAATTCAAATATATAGAAGAACAAAAGCGCCTGGGGCACAAAGTAATCATGATTGGCGATGGCATAAACGATGCTCCGGCCTTAGCCGTTGCCGACACAGGAATTGCCATGGGAGACTGTGCAGATATTACCGGCGAAACGGCAGATATAATCCTTTCCAGTGAGGACGGTCTTGAGGGCTTGTATAAAACCCGACTCCTTGGCACAAGGCTCATCGAAAAAATTGACACAAATAATCGTG
>Ga0247608_10001700_pt1 | contig 29439 bp, 37 predicted proteins | sample 176DNAGHGlowgp2_FD_193490 | JGI IMG/M metagenome (GOLD analysis project Ga0247608, IMG submission 193490) | Sheep rumen microbial communities from Palmerston North, Manawatu-Wanganui, New Zealand - 1766 DNA GHGlow gp2 | ecosystem: Host-associated > Mammals > Digestive system > Stomach > Rumen ... | reverse complement strand
GAATTATAGAAACAACCTCTACTAGGTATTTCATCTTTAATAAGTTTCCAATAATTGTTATATAATTCCATTATACCAATCCTGCAAAACTAACTGTTACTGTTCCTGTGAATGTTCCAGGTGGAGTTAAACTCGATCCTATACATGATACTGTTATTGGTGGTATAGTTGTTAGTGCTTTTATTAGATAAGTACTTTCTAGATTTAGGAATATATCAGGATTCATAGCTGGTCCGATAGCCTTGATATTTGATAAAAATTCATATGCACAAGTTTCAAATGTATTTGTAGGAATATTTACAGCAGCAGTAATATTTAAGAATGGTAGTGCCTGTAATGTTATAAATGTTTTTGTGAATTTTTTACCAAATAGATTAAATAAGTTTACAAAGCACATTGTACCATCACCACACCACATTGCTGATTTAACTTCATTATAAGATATATTTTGATGCATTGGAGTAAAATATGCAAAAGGTCCTGATAAAGGTGTTGGACCTGCACCAGGAACAATTACCGTACCAGTTACTAATTGTCTAGGTACTGATAGCATATTTTCTAGTTCTACAAGATAACTTGTTAAAGCATTATGTGTGGCTTTAACATACCATTCAGTATCATCTGGTGGCTGATTTAATAAAGGCTTCATGTAATATTCAAAGCTCATTAGTTAAAACTTCTCCAGAAATCAGAATTATCATTTGACTCATCAAACAAACAAGGTGGTGGTGCATATTCATCTGAAACTGTCTGATTTATTACTTTAGCACCTTCCAAGTCTATTTGTGGTTGATTCAAGCAATATACTGCCCAATACAATGATGAAATTAAGTCATCGTGAGAACCTTTAGCACCACGAAAATTGTTTGGAGTAACTTCTTCAAATCTTCCTAACTGGTTAATAGTTTCTTCATCTCGTATTATAAGTTTATTTTGTTCTATTGCTTTTTTCAACATCATGCAAGCATCAAGTTTACTTTGAGAAGTTGCTCTTGTACCAATACCACGTTTGTCGGTATTTAGAATATTACCACAGCCAATATTATACCATAGTTCTTCTGCAACTTGTCTACCACAGTCATTATTTTCAATAATCATGTAAGCTTCATTGTATCTAGAACTTAATTTTGATATAGTTAGAGCAAATTCATAAGGCTTAATCTTATTGTTCTTATAGCAAGCAACTTCTTCATATCTATCTTTATTTACAATCTTTAATACTTGAATGGTTGAATAGTCATTACCAACACCAGTTGAACTATCTACACCCATTACATATAAAGCACCAGGTACGGGATCTTCATATATGTTTAAATTATAGTTGTCTTCAACACGCAATGGTTCAACTGCAAGTATTTTCTTTAATACTTCACCATCAATCAATGTTGCTGTAGAACCAATGAATGAACAGTTATAATGGATTAAATCACCAGAAATGTATCTATGGCCGTCTTCAACATTGACTGGAGTATATACGGTTTGAATACCGTATATCTTCAATTTTTATAATGGATTTATTTTGAATGGTTTGACCTACTCTAAGATTGGATGCAAATACAGGTTTTCCGTCATCATAAAATCTATGGTCTTTAGTGCAAGAAATAGATTTATTGTCTGAAAAATATATCTTTAGACATTCACCTTCTTTTTTTTCAATTTTTAAAAAATTTCTAAATCCATTTGGAGTTAATATCTTAACACCATTCATTTAGCGTTTGTCCTTCATCTGTTAAATCGTGTTTCACAACTTGTCTTATTTCATTTCTAGTTTCATTTGTTGTTGGTGTTTCAAAGTATTTTACAGTTTCGAGCCAAGGATTAGCTTCAGGAATATCTGGTGTACTTGGTACTTCGGTCAATCCTTCATTTACAGTTTCAGTTTCAAACTTTGGTGCTGGAACTTCTGCTTTTGGTTCGTCTACTACAATTGATACCGGTTCTTTAACGATTGGTTCTTCAGTTTTAGCTGGTGTAGAAGGTGGTTCTTCTTTAACAATATTCACATCTTCTACTTCACGAGTTTCTTCATTGTCTTTGTATTCATTGTATTTCTTGTGGTGGATGTTCCAATAGTGCATAGCAATCTTCTTGGAGTTTATCCAATCACCACATATCTTACATTTCTTTTCTGTCATAATATCACCTCACTTTTATTTGTTATATATTTATATTACCACCCATCAAATGGGTCTATTTCATAATGTTGCTGTTTGTTTTCATCAGTTTCAGGATTATATAAAGCTTGTTTTTCAATTTTATTTTCCAATTCATTATTGATAGCAAGTATATCGCCAGATGCAGCAACTGTACTATGTTCTCTTGAATGGTCAGGAGTAACAATAGTAGCACTTGGCTCGTGTTTGCCAAAATCCCAGTCAACATTAAATGTTTCACCAAGTTCAACATAGCTTCTCAAATGTTCCATATTGTCATCATTAGCATTAAGTTCATCTACATTTTCGTGTGAATTTCTCCATACTCGTAGATTGAATGTATATGTAATTGGTTGACTTAAGAAATTAGTACCTTCAGCATGGTCTTTTACATTTATGACTTCATAGTATAAGTCATTGAAATGGAAATACATTAAATCACCAATTTTAGGCAATAATGATTCATATGCTTCAGGATTTTCAGTCTTCCAATCATATCTTGATGCTTCTAGAAAATGTTGGATTGTGCACTGTACAGTAACAATTTCTGTATAAATCATGCCTTGCATTTGATATTGTTTCTGTAGTTGAGGTATATTTTCAGCATATACTTGCAATTCAAATCTTCTTTTAACATTTTCCAATTGGTCTTCACCAAGTAAGGGGTCAAATTTAGTATCGTGTTCTTTAACGAAGTAAGTAATTTCAAATCCAAATTTATTATATGCTTCAGATGTTAAAGATGCCATTAATGCCGCTTCCGCACCATAACAGTCATTATTTAGAGCATCAAAAGGTCTAGGCTGATTCCAGTCAGTAGTTGGAGGACAACCATTACTAAAAATCTTTTGAAATTCTTGGTTAAAATCGGTCATATCCATATATTTATGTTAAATTTTATTTACTTTTTCAGGATATAAAGTGATTGACAGTTTAAACTTATATTTGTATATTTGTACTAGAGGTAATAACTATGAGTGATTTCGGACCACATTTTGCAACCGGTTCAACAATTGGGTTTGTTGGTGTAGGTGTATCAGTTCTAATGACTACAGAACATACAATGTTATCAGTTGGTGCCCCACTTGTAGCTGGTATTGCTGGTGCTTTGAATCCTGATATGGATATTAAATCCAAATCCTCTACAGTAATGTATTTTCTATTCCTATGTCTTGGTGCATACCTAATGTTCATAGGTAATTATTACATGGCATTCGCCATAATGGTTTATTCAATTATACCACAGTTCTGCAAACATCGTGGGTTTATCCATTCATTCATATTTGGACTAATTGCGACAGGTGTTCTGTATCTAATTTCAATTTATCTATTCAATTTCACTACAATTCTAACAGCGATTGTGTGTGGAACATATTTTGCAGGTTTTCTTTCTCATAAGATTTTGGATGAACTATGACTCACGATGATGTTAAAAAACTTTTAAAGAAATATAATTTGAAATATTCTTATATTAGAGATCTATCGTATCATAATTTGGAATATAAAGATATTGTTTTTGGTGATATAGATTGTTTTGGTGACGCCTGGTATTTAAAGATGTATGTTCCAATATATAAGGAAACATTTAATCTAATAGAAGTGGAAAAAAGAATACAAGAAGAAATTAAAAAATTAAACAATATCACATAAGAAATAAAAAACTAGAAATGTTAAAGGATTTTATATGAGTACAACAGTATGGCCTAAAATAAAGAAATATGAAGATGTCCGTGCATCATTTAATGTTCTTATATCAATCCACGAAGAAGACCATAGAACTGATAATCAGTATATTATTTACTATGATACAGAACATAATGAAATATCTTCCGGCTGGATTAGGTCAAATAAAAACTGTAAATTTAATATCAATTATAAGATGAATATGAAAGATGCTCGTGTAATGTCTAAGGAAAAATATGCTGAAATTGTATGCAATATAACTAAAGAAATCAAAAAAGAAATGATTAAGAAACAACTTGTAAATATGGAACAGGATTTTGAATGATTACTAAACGATTATTACGGCTTCCAAATGCAATATTTCAAAATTGGGTAGATATAGTAAGAAAAGAAGGTGTTACTGATGAACAGATCAATGAGATTATTGAATATTACAATAATGCCTGTACGGTTGTATGGTGTAGTAATATCGAGATTAAACGAATGATTTTAACAACATTACCTGAACATATTACTTGTAGAAATAACAATACAATAGCAATTAGAAAAGATTATCTTGATGAATTTATGGATTGTATGAAGTTATTTTACATGGGAATTAAACAACAAGAAATAGAAAACAAGCTTATAGAACTGGAGAATGATTTTGCTAAGACCTAATTTTGAAGATATTTGTAGAAGATATGGTTTGAAGATAGAATCTGTTTATGGCAAAAAGATTAAAGCAACCATAGATGATTTGACAGTAGCCACTTGGGAGTTATTAGATGTCCTAGTTATACCAAAATTCTTTATTAGTAAAGGATTATATGTTGATAAAATATATGCTGAAAATTCTTATAGAAAAATGATTGTGTGCTATACAACAGATCAATTGGAAGAAAATATTGAATGTTTACTAAAACAATATAAACAGCTGTGCATGAAACTCCGAAAACTAAATCTGGATAAAGATTTTTTAGGAATAATATGATGGATTATAATTTAAAACATTCAATTGCTAATAGAATGATGCAGTATGTTGAGCATTACTATAAAAGGATAGCAGTACATCCAGACAGTAAAAAGTTAATGTATGGTGTGTTTGCCGATATTAATGAAACTTTTGATAGATGCGATAACACCGGTATGATGATACATAAGCATAGAAATAGTGATGTTTCTAAAGGATTTAAGCGATATGTGTTTAAAGGATTTAATTGGACTGAAGAAACTTTGATGTTTGAACTTGATAAGTTATATAAAAAATATGTTATCAAAATCAAAATTGAAAAACTAAACAAAGATTTCATTTAAAAAACACGATTCAATTAGAACCGTGTTTTATTTTTAATCTAAATGCGTTTCAAGTATATTTAGAACATCGTTTATATTGCCGAACTTCCTGATAAATTGATTTATCTGTTGCTTCGTCTATTATAGACACTGTATAATTTTTATCATATGTTTCGTCAATTTTTACGGCAACTTCATCATAATCAAAATATATGTTATCTTTATTCAATTTTGCAGAAATTCCATAGTTATCTTTTATGATTCTTGCCAGGCTGTCAAGCGAACTATTGTTCCCATCTACAACCTCAAATCCAGCTATTTTAAGCTTATTTATGGCTTCGTTTATATTCATTTTATTTACCTCATTTTATGTTTGTTTTTATTTGAAATTCTTTATTAGACCAATTTCTTTATCAAGCGCTTCAATAGTATCACCAAATAAGTTTTCTAGACTTACTTTAGTGCTATATTGTGATTTCAAATCTATCAAGCTATCACGGAATGCTTCAAGTTTCAATAAAGCATTACTTACATCAAATAGTTCATCGTTGATTACATAAGTCTTACTATTGGCTTTGAACTTGATGCCCATAGATAGTACAGTTTCCACAAGTTTATCTGCAAAATCTCTAATAATATCATAGATTGCTTCAAAGTGTGTATGATGGAAACCCGATTCACAAGACCAGTGATATACTTGGACTTTATTACTAAAGGTTAATGCATCCAAAGCAAAACTGAATAGTTTTTCAATTTCAGCTTCCTTTGTGCCCGCTAGATATGTCAAAAAATTGTCTGGTAATTGTTCTACTTCGTTCATGTTTAATACCTCTATATGTTATATTTATAATATAGTGCCAAGTCCTCTGTTTTATCAGAGTGACATACTTCATGAAAGTTAATAAAATTTTACATAATAATAAGTTTAAACTATTGACACTATATCCATTTTTTTTCTATATTTAAACTTAGAAAACAAAAACGAGGTAAACAATGACCAGTGAACAATATTATGCACCGGCTTACAATAAAATCCGTGAAATGAAGAATGCTGGTAAGGACCCTTACAAGAAGGCTTTTGATTATTTGGTTAAGGCAACCAATGAAGGTAAATGTCAGTTCACTGTATGGGAAAATAAATCTAAGAAACAGAAACTGTTTGACTTGACTATCAAATCGTCTCCATTTGGTTTTGATATTTTCTATGGTGATGGCTCCAATGGTGTTGAATGGCTTAAGTTGTCTAATTTTTCCTATCCCACTATGGCAGATACGGCGAAATGCTTGACCATTGAACTGCTTGGTCTTGCTTATAATCCTGATATTGCTTTCAAACAGTTTATGATTGATATTCAGCGTGCTGAAGGAATGGATGTCTAATAAGGAGAAACAACAATGATTACTTTCTATAATAAGACCGATGTTCAGGAATTTACTTGTCTTGGTGGTGTTTGCACCATCTATGGCTCAATCAATACTAAGTTGATGGAGGAAGTCAAGAAGTTAAATCGTGACTTTTCACCTGAATTTAAGGAATGGTTTATCCAGATGAAGGCAAAGTTTGACCACGGTTTGCCTATGCATGGAGATGAAAATGATTGGTGGTGGAAGCCTGCTATGCGTATTCAAATTCCTGGTGTGAAGTTCCCTGGCGAAGAAGGATATTAAGTATAAATAATCTAGATGTATTATTATGAAGCTTGAATTTAGTAAATACACAGATATCACATCTTTTGCAAAGAAAGTAAATCCAGACATTTTTAATGTTTACAAGAAGGTTTTCATTTGTCCTGATACATTGAATTGGTGGCTTGCCACTATTCAGGAAGGTATAAATGAAGACTATGAAGAAGATCCTGATGTATTTCTAGTTGAACGCGATAAGATTGATTATCCTGAATATTCAAGAGTAAATGACCGTTTTCTAAATCAAAATGTAGTAAGAAATGTTCTTGAAAACTGGGATGCCAGTTCATGGGATAATGAAGAAGCCGATAGCCTTGAAGAAGCCATTGAACTTATAGATGGTGGATTTGGTATTATTCAAGAAGATTAAGCTTCTACTTGTGTGTTACCAATACAATGCTTTGCACCGGCAAACCATGCAAACAGGGATGTTGTTTACAAGTTGTTTTACAGGATTATCACCTAATGTAATTTTTCCTGTTGTGGTTCTTACATTTACATCGCCCATAGCACTTATTGTTGTTGAGCCATACGAATTTATATTAACATTACCGCTAACATTTACATTCAAATTACCCGGTCCGGCAGAATAGATATTGGTTGCAATATTGATATTACCGTCTGGGTCAATTTTTGTAACAACACCAGTATGATGTGTGAAAGCAATTTCACCTGATTTCTTATTCATAACAAGCATGTCATTATTGTCAGTCTGGAACAATACCATTGTATGAGGATAGTCCTCAGTGCGAGTCAACCAGTCATGAAAATTACCTTCTTTGGATGTATATGCAGCATTAAAGGCTACTGCATTATAAACAGGCTTCATTTCATCACCATTATCAAAATATCCACGAAGAATAGTATTTAATTCAGGAACAATGAAATTACCTTTTGTGGAAGTCCAAGATTGAATATCGGGTACTGCCCAAGGAATATTGTTTAGTGCCAAATCATCATAATATCCATAGATTTTAATTTGTACACGGCCAAGTTTGTCTGGGTCAACATTATTAACAACTATACCAGTCCAAGTCTTGTGGTCTTCTTTTATTGCTTTTGGTAGTATCTGTTCTGTATTGATACTATCAGTCTTTCCTTTCATTAACTGTCTAAACTGGTCTATGTCTCTCATGATTTAGATTTCTCCAATTCTTCCTCAAATGCACCTTTACCAAATGTACCATCGGTCACCGCTTTTACTTGCATTGTATATGAATGGTTAGCCATAAAGCAGTGTTTGATACCACATATTATATAGTTTCCAGAATGAATCTTATCCATACCATCTGCATTTGAAAAATCTATGTGTATTTTGTCAGCAATAGTAGGTCTACAGATGTTTTCCATAAATGTTTTTGGTTGTCTGTGAACATCCACGAATAAGTTTACAAAGTTCTGGAAAAATCCTCTTCTAATCATTTCATTATGTGCCGGTGCAAGGTCATAATGTGAATGATAGTCTTTAAAGTGCATACCACAATTTACATTCTTTGATACATTTTCTATCTGTGTTGCAGCTTTATTGCTTCGTGTTGCCAAATATGGCTCATCATGCTGATAATTTATAATTCTATACTTACCTTTCGTGATATTGTCTAGCAATTCACCAATCAAAATATCAGACACAGACAAATCTTGAGTAGCAAGAAGAATGTCTGTAATCATATTTGTAAAATTAATGTCAGCAAATTCAATATCTTTATCAGTCAAATCAGTCCAATTATAAGGTGTGTAATATGTTTCTTTAACTTTATATCCACCTTGGTTTAATATCGGACCGGCTGCATTTAGGAAGTCAACATCACCAAATAGCATCGGTTTCTGAGCATCGTCTGAACCATTTTCATAATAATATTTTATCTGTTTAAATTTTGCTAATGGTTTTTGTTCAGCCAATGTTTTTATGGAAGTATAGATTGTTTGACCGAACTTGTCTGTATATAGAATTGGTGCATCATCTTCAGATATCCAAGCATGGTCAGTAATCTTTTCTATGAATTGAGCTCTTGTTTGATTACAGTTTATCCATAATGACGAATCTGCAAAACTACATTTCGTAACAAGTTTCAATGGTGTTTCGTCTAATACTTCATGAATTGCTTCATCAGATGTCTTTTCATCTCGAGTAACTAATGATACCAAAGTAGTTTTAGGATATGTGGTTATTTGGTTCAAATAGTTCTGGGCGTTGTATATACCAATGATAGTATAGGAATAGTATCCTGACGCAAGGTCTGGCAAGCAATCTATACTCTGAACACAATATTCACCTTCTATGTAAGGTTTCGGTTCATCTTTGTTCGGATCAATGTTCGGTGTTATAGTTATATACAGAACATCTCCATTTTTTATATTGAAACCTGTAAAGAATGCACCTTTATCATCTATTTTAAGTTTAAATGTAGGAAGTAAACTAAACATAGTTTCTTCAATTTCTAGTGATGTGATAAGATTGGCTGGAATTAAGACACCTTCTTTCTTATCATTTAGGCGAATGTTGTATATTTCGTCTGTATAATTATATTTGGCAGTTCCACCATTTTGTGTTGCAACAGATGCTATATTTTCCATTTGTTACTCCTACTTCAAGGTGAATGTAATGCCTTTATTTCCTGTAGTCCAGCCATTTACATTGAAATGCTTAATTATCTCATAAGACTGTTTTAATGTCTTTGGTGCTTCAAATCCAGCAAATGCTTTATCATTCAATGCCATTAGATAATTAGCATTTTGAACTTTCAAATATACGAATAAATGTGCAGCAGCAACAATATCAAGCAAATGTGGTGTTTCATTGTATAGTTCAGTCATATTGTTGGCAAGTTCATAACTTTCTTTTACATTATTTTGCAACAATAACATAGTTTTCTTTATTTGTTCTGGATTATTTGATAAAAGATCCTCTAAATTTTCAGCACATTTCATAGTTAAGTCTTCATAGTCGGGATTTGTATTGAATAGACGATAAATTGAGAACATAATGGACTTATTCATCTGTTTAAATCCATTTACACCAGCAATAGATGAATGATTACCTTTAACTTCTATCCTATTGCCATTATCATCAGTCAAATCACCACTTTCAAATGAAAAATTTATGTTCTTGAAACAAGAAACTAATAGAAATTCACCTTTACCTATTGCGGGCTGATGTGTTGTCACTGTTAAAGCGTGTTGTAAGTATTCTGGCTTCAAATATGAATCCAATTTAGACTTGGTTAAGAATTCTGATAGCTTTATAGGTCCAAAATTTTGGAATGTGAATATGTTTTTATTCAGTTGTTCAAATAAGTCTTTTGGACTAACAACCAGATCATTCAATAAGATGGCTTTATGTTTATCCATTAGTTCTGGATGTTTACCACATTTCTTTTCTGTCCAGAATTCCTTAAGATATTTTGATAATTCTCCACCATTGACAACAGTACGAACTTGATTTAAATCGGCGTTGCCTAAACTTGTGAAATTACCATTATTATCTTTTGTATATATTTCAGCCATATAGTATGTATTATTATAAATTTATAAAGTCACCGCGATATATTATTTTTTTCACACAATTAGAATCAACTAGATATACTGTATAAATTGTATCATCTGTATTACTAAATATTTGTGCTTTTTCTGTCTCATCAGTTATATTAAATATTTCACAATATTTTTCTTTTATATCATCAATATTAGCAGGAGTATCTTCTAATACAATTCTATTATTTCTATTGCTTATAGTAGTCTCAACTATTGATTTAATTGGCTCTACATCTGGAAAATCAGAACTTTCTAGTTTAGTAAACTTTTTATTATCTTTGTTATTTAATGCTTTATAAACATCAACAAAGTCTATTTCATATACATCGTTTGATGATCTTGGTAGTGGTACATATAATTTATCTGGTGTATATAGAGCATTCTGTATATAATATTTGTCAATGATTCCTTCATAAGTTTCAGAATCATCAACAATTCTCTTTCTATATTTTCCTAATATATGTGCATGACCTCTAACAGCAAACAATTTTGGTATATAACCAACAGAACCACCACCTTCAAAATCAGTATTTATCAATTGGAATGAGTCCTTTTCAACAGAAAATACATCCAATGAATAACTATTTTTTGTAGGATATGAAATTGAAGCATATTCACCAGGTGAATGTGGGTCATAAGAAGCATATTTTGACCATTACCAACGGCAACGAGCTTATATAAAGAATAATCTCCTTCATTAGCAGTTAATGCTCTATATTGTTGTAATTTATCATTGAAATACGAATCGTTCTGATTATTGAAATATAAAGTCTTATCACTTCCACCATTCTGCATTATGTATGGTGATGTATATGAATTATCATGACCGAATATCACTGAATATACAGACCAATCATCATTTATTGGATATGCTCGAGTCAAAGCAAGGTTTTCAAAACCAATGGCTGCAAAATTACCAATGTTTGCAACAGTAGGATCTGGAAGAGAGTTCTTAATCGTAACAGTATCCAATTCATCTGGATATTTTCTAAGGTCAGTGACTGTTCCATGTGCAGAACTAACGAGTGGATATATATTTCTTGAATGATAATTCTTACCAATGTAGGTGTTGTTATTAATAGCACATTTAATGTCAACATAAGTTAATATATGGTCTGAACCAATGAATGAAATGTTGTTTGGTTTCTCAAGTGGGTCAACAGTCTTATGTGAACTTAAATTCATAGAATTAAATAATAGTATATCATTGAACCAAGTCATGCTGTTATTATGTGAATCAAAGAAAACAGAATCAGTTGTATTAGTTATACTATTATTATAAGACTTATTTCCATAGAATGATATGCCTGAACTAGATTTAACCGTTATATTTTCAGCACGAATTTCAAATATGTCATAAGATGCATCATAATTACTATTAATACTAGCAAGTCTAAAATATTTGTCCGTTGAAGATATATTGCCATACCAGCTTGATGTTATTGTGGTACCTTGTTGAACAATACCGGTCATAAAACCATCACACATTTTTAGTCTATAATTTGTAGCATCAGATATATCTAATCTTTCAAAATATTCTGGTAATATATCTACTTGTATTGCCTTATTTCCAATATCTTGACCCATTAAGAATGAGTTTTCTGTTTGACTATATTTGAAAATGAATGAATTTATATCATAAGTAGGAGTATCTCCAGCAGTACATGAACTACAGGTCAACATTAACTGTGGTGTGGTTATTTTTGAATTATAACCATCTTTACTGAATATATTTACTGTTCCTGCACTATTACCAACATTCCATATATTGTTAATCTTATAAAATTCATCAGCCAATGATATGTTGCTTGGAAAGAAATTACCTTTAATGCTAACATTACTTAAATAATATATAGTTCCTGTTATTGCATTTTCATAATTTGGCGCTGGTGTTAGGAATAAATAATCATTTATCTTAGTAGTGTAAAGATCCTTCATTTCAGAATTTAAATTTGTAAAAGTATTTGAGATATAATAATTATCACTTATAGGTTCTTCACCAATAGCAAAATGAATTGTTACTGACTGTGTATTATTTGGATTAATACCCATTGAATCAGTAATAATAGCAGCCAAGAATGTCTTATTATTTTCAGTTATGCTATAAGTATTTTTATTATAGTCAGTTATAACATTTATATCTTCACCAATGACTAGAATTGCATCAAAAGTATCATTTAAACCATCAATACTTTCTTTATCAAGACCTTTATCTATCTTTATGTTATATGAACCAAAATAATAGTTATCATCATTACTTACTTCTAGGTTTGGAATGTAAGTAGTATCAAAATAACTATGATCTTTATTATATATGATAGTATCATTTGATGTAATAAAATCGTTTAGTGTTAAGGTCTTTTTATCTTCAGTTCTAGATATTAAATGGTCAGTATCTTTTAAAAATACATAGCCTTTAATTTGAAAACTTATTGAGTTTTCAAGTATTCTTTGCTTACATTGATTTGTTATACAGACTTCCATTATTCCACTACTAACCAATCATTATGATAACTTATAAATTCCTTTGCATATAGATTATATATTGTCACTTGTTCAGAATCAGTACTACCATATTTAACGATTTTATCCTCGCCGGTATTATTTTGAACAAGCAATATAGTTTTATCTGCGGCAGCATCTGTATAAGTAGCAGCACCAACTCGAGTTGCTAATTCATCAATAGTGACTGTTGAATCACTTGATTGAAGTTCAACTATAAAATATGAAGGTATATTGTTAGAAATGTTATCTATGTGTGCAGATATTGCATCTAACTTATTTTGATATTCGTTCTTTACATTTATATTCTCTTTTAAGGAATTATATAAATCTTCAAATGGAATATCACACTCTACAACAGCAGTTCCTTGGGAATTCTTTTGTGTAAATGTAATACCACTAAAACTATATTTTGCATAATATTGCATGCTTGTATTTAATGTATTATTAGTTCCATTTATCCTAATATAGCCATCAGAATTAACCGTAAATATATTATGTCTATCGTTATATAGTTTATTCTTATAAGCTATATTATATGAATTAATGTCATCATCAGTAAATTCATTTTCATATACAGCTTTATATACTGAAGATAGATAATTATATTTATCTTTAGATAATGAACCATCACCAACCACAAGAATATCATTTTCTTCAGGATTTTTATTGAATTGACCCAATATAATCTTATTAGTACAATTATTACAATATAATCCTTTACCAATAGCAATTATATTGTTTGAATTTTCAATCCAGCCATAATCATTACCAATAGATACTATATTTCTATCTTTTGCATAGGTATTGTATATAAAGCAATTATTTGAATTGATTAAGACTTTCTGGCTATTTGGTGTATCATCAGATGCATAATAGTTATTATTGGAATTTATAAAAGTTATACCATTTGCAGAAATAGTTTGACCTCTAATAATGTTATTATCAGACTTATAGAATGACATATCATTTGATGATATTATCTCTTTATTATCCGTAAGATATTTTTGAAAACTATTACCATTTGAATTAATGAAATTCATGCCAGATAGATTAAATGTGTCAAGTTTATTATCGTGTGAATTTATAAATGAGTTATGTTGTGCACTTAAGTCTAATCTATTTCTATCAGAATAAATGAATAAGTTATTGGATGTTCCTTTAACACCTGTATAAGTAATATTTAAATCATTATCAGACATGCTATTATATAAAACATTACCATCACCAAGCAAGTCAAAGTTGACCTTATCACCTGCATAATAAGCATTTTCTGTAATACGGAAATGGTTTGCACCCAAACAACCGTTAGTATTGATATTTCCTGATGTATAAGAAAAAGAAATCCTATCACCATGCCAGGATTTATCGTCTTTAGAAGTATCTATCAAATCAAATACTATTTGTGGTATTGTTGAAGATGCTTCCGTAACAATATTTAATTTACCAAAAGAATTATATGCGGTTAAGGTATCACTCATTATTTTAACCTATTAACAAATTTGTTGTGCCACCAAAGGTATTAATTTCTCTCAAGTTTTTGTTGGTTTTTCCATTATTTATAATATGGATTCCATCTTGTAAATTATTTTGATATATGCTATCGGCATAAACATGGTCTTCAGTGAAATGAAAATGAATATTTACATTGAATGTGAGTAATGGATCTTGATTATTTAATATCCAAATTTTCTTATCATTATCACCTTCATCAGCAAAATATGTAATCAAAGATACATATTTGTCTTGTTCTTCATAAAGTTCACATTTCAAATCACATTTTTCCTGGACATAAGGAACAGAAATAAATGCAATACCATCAATAGCCAAGTCATTATTATTTGAATTTTTAAATGTAATTGTGTTTGGGTCAATGGAAATATTTATGGATACATCATTATCACTATTATAAGAACAATGTATAGGAATTAAATTATTCAGCTTAGGTTCTTTAGCCAATTCATTATAAGCATCTTGGTTTTCGGGATTTAGTACACCATTGTAATCATAGGGTAAGTTTGTAAATAGAACTGTAGTTTTCGTAACTAAATCATTCCAAGTTATAACATTTGAATAATTATTCTGTGAATTATGCATGTTATATAGAAAATTATTCTTGTCAATGAAAAGAACAGCACCGATAATACCAAATTTTATGCCATTATTCTGTTTTACAAAATTTGATTTTGAATTTTGAGTTAATATGCAATCTACATTATCGTAATATTTAATATTTTCCATTGACTACCCATTAATAGCATCTAATATATTTAGAACCTGGTATACTTTTTATATTCATAAAAGATGAACCTTCACCTGATATAAGATTTTCATATATCTTATATAAACTTAACATTACATCTGGTTTATATGATTGCAAAATGAATGAACCATTATTTAGAGATATAGTCAAATCGTCAATATTTATCTTATAAGTAACTCCAGTTGAATCTCCAGCTATACAAGTAATTATTAGTTCAGGTGCATTATCAAATAATTTGCCAAATATTGTATAATAATTATTGTTATAATTAGTAAATTGAACATTTAGCTTATATGGTAAACCTAATAATGAACAGGTTTGATTTTCTTTATTTACTTTATATAAGAATTTACCTATATCAGAACCAGTCCATTTAGCAATATAATATATTACATTATTATCATAAATAGACTGTTCATTGAAATTTATTAGTGTAATGTCTTTATCAATATTTATTGTGTATTTAATGCTATCAAGTATCTTTGTAATTGGCTTGATACTTTTAATTATTTCAATGAAATATTTGATATTATCATTTATAGACTTAAATGATACATGAGAGTTTACATCAATAGCAAATCTACCGGTCTGGAATAAGTCAGTAAAATCTTTGATACTTGATTCTTCAATAAAGTTTGGATTTTCTTCTATTGGATTTTCCTTTTTAACCCATAAGTTTATAATTTTACAACTTAAACTGAACATCTTCAATGTTCCAAATACACCAATGTTAGTGCCTTTAAACTTGTTATAATCAGGTAGATTTTCTAGAACATATTTAATGTTATTATAAACTTCCTGTTCATCTTTATAACCAAATGAGAATGTATTGAATGTATTTGTTATATTACTAATAGCTTCTTTATCAAATGGTATTTCATTACCAAATTCATTTGAGTAATGTTGCAATAAAGCATTCTCAATGGCATCAATGTCATTAAAGTTTCCTACACGGGCTACTTTTTCTAGACCAGAAATATTTAATTTCTTATCCAAGCCCATATAGAATGTGTTGATAAACAATTCAAACCATTCAATGAAGTCACCAAAGTCTGAATTTTTCAGATATGATGGCACAAATCTACGAATATTATATTTTCTTCCACCACCATCAACGAGCCAAGGTCCACATCTACCTGTATTATATGTTCTTTCTTTGATTAGTTCATCAATTTTTTCATTACCAGTTTCAACCCATGCTTCAACTTCAACATAACCATATTCTGTTATATTGTGAACTTTAAAATCACGTTGCCCAGTCAAAACATTATAACCACCTATTTCAGTTGGGTCATTGTATTCAATGAAATCATAAGTTGACATATCAATTTGACCAACAGATGGTTCAGTCAAATATGCTACTACAGGATAATTCCATAATGAAATATTAGGGTCTTGACAATTACATCTAACTGAACCATTTACATTACTTGTAACAAATAATGTTTCTGGCTCAAAATTATAGAATTTTATTTGAACCTTATCTAGATTCATTAAATCGTCAATGTCTAGTGTATCAAATTGAGTTTCATCAAAGTATTCAGTATAGTTTCCTGCCAAGTCCCATACATCAACAACGATATTTCCAGAACATTTATTACCATCCTTAATATAGTCAATCCATTCTTTAATAGTTGTAACATTATCTGGTATAGTGTTTAAATATAATAAGTCAGTTGGTATTGGGTCATTTTCTGTATAACCAATTTTCAATAGTTCACTTGGTGAAGCAAAGAAACGATTTTTCTTATTATAATCAGAACCATATGACTTTGTTTCTTTACCTGATATTAAATCAAATTCAAGAACATAGGTATTTTTCTTATAATAAGAAATTTTTGTGTTTACTATCCATTTGTTATCATAGTCTGGAAAGTAAGTTCCTTTATATGTTTCTATTGATGTTTCAGGTCTTGAAAAATCATAAAGAAGTATATAACCATCTTCAACTTTATCTTGATATGCACCATTATAACTATCTGGTACTTTCAATTTTATTGTGAATTGCTTATAGTCCAAACCAGATTCATCTTTAAACTGATATTCAAAATGTCTTGCAGAATCACTAACAATTACATGCTTATTATCAATAATGTTATATGTTGGAGATAAACTGATATAGTCTGTCAATGTGGATGTGTTATCCACAATTTCCGGTGGAATTGGGTCAACGGTTACAGGACCAACCTGTGTAGATAATTGTAGTAATGAATCTTCATCTGGTCTTAAATATCTAATGTCTCCTTCAACAGGAGCAAGATTTAAATACCATTGTTTATCAAGTCTGTTTTTCTTACCATCACCATCAAAATCTATACCAGGAACATATGATATTGTATTTGGGTTAGCACCGGTTTCTTCAGTAGGAGCTAAAGTCCAAGTTTTGTCTTTAGCTTTATCATATATGATAGGATTAATAGTAATTATGCCATTTTCAGCATCATTTGAATCGCATTGATATACAAATTCATCTGTCGGTTTTCTTGATACTGATACAATTGATTTAGTTTGCTTTAACATTTTAATCCTCCCATATACCTAGAGAATCAAAACTTCTCTTATCCAACTGTGTGAACTTTATAATCGGCCAGTCTTTTTCACACTGTCTAGCATAACTAGAAATAATGAATATTCTTTTTACTATTGGTTTTTTGACTGTAATCATTGTTTCACGTTTACTATTGTTAATTATATGGTTCATTAGTTCAGGTTTATATTTATTAAGTTTCTTACATAGATTATATGAAAGATCTCTTGTGGCTTTATTCAAATCAGCCTCATTACAACATTCAATGAAACCATATAAGTCTTTAGTCAATAGAACTCTTGCTTTGAAATTATCCCAGTCAGTACATAGTTTTTCTTTATCTTCTCCAAGTAAAGGAACATATTTTTCAGTACACCAATTGTTTATGTTTTGTCTATTCCAAAGGTATTTCTTAATAATTTGTTCTTTTAGTGTTTTTAGTTCAGATTTAAATGTTTCGGAATAGGTTATAAAATCAGTCCATTCTTTTGAATCTTCAGCAGTAATTACACGATTTATAAATTCCTCATAATATCTAGTTCCTTCAATCTGAATTATACATTCAGCTCTTTCAAATGGGTTGTTATTACCCTGATATATTTCATTTGGATTTATTGAACATTGATATATGTCCGCAACTGCAATATTTTTCAATGTCTGAACTAGAACAGAATATGGGCACTGAACATATCCACTAAAAACACTTTTGGCTAAAACACCTTCCAATTCTTTCTTTGACAATGGAAGAGTAGTCTTTTGAATATTAAATATCTCACTGTAACTTAACATATACAAATACCTTTAATATATTTATATGTGCCATTTTGTAAATGAAATTTTACAAAAAATTTATTGACTTTTGTTAAATAAGATTATATATTTAATTATAGAAAAACAAAAAACGGAACCTCTGCCCAGGAAACTGGGCATTTTTTATATTAAAAAACCACCAAATTGATTAGTGGTTTTAATGTTTTTAGTGACTATGACCATATCGTCTTAGTTCACAATCACTTCGTGTTTCTACTGTATAAATATCTGGCTCATGTTCATTTATCTTCAAGCAAGAAACCATTTTCATTAAGTATTTGCTTGGCAGTTTTAAAATCCATTGATTCTACTTCCATATCATAATGAACATAGTGAACATCGTCTTTTGGTTCTACTTTCTTTGGTATATCTGTCCATCTAATAGGTTGTTTGTTTATGCTCCACATAGCATCAACATAAGTTTCATAAAGGTCAGGTGATATACTAAAGTAAGACTTGTTACCTTCTTTTGTATTGATTAAGTCATTACCTAATTTAAGTTGTATGTTACGGAAATAGTGCCAATCATCAAACATCTCATCAAGATATTTTCTTTGACAATAATTATCGTTTGTTAAAATGGTTTTAACAACATAATATAAGTTTGTGAGCTTACCATTATAAATGAAATTTTTTACTGTAATAGCCATTTAAACATTCTCCAAATTTTTAACATTGAACTTCTTGATAAGTTGCCATTTGTATTTTTCAGAATGTGGTAGAACGAAAATACGGACATTGTGTTCTTCTATTTCTTCAGGATTTATGACTGTAATCATATTCCATTTTTGTAAACAGAAAGCAATTGAGTTTCGTCTTTCTATATCTTCCATACTAACATTTCCAAATCCAGGAAAACCATCTTTTCCACGGCCTAAGACAAATAATTGTTTAAAATGACCAATATAATAAGTATCAAACTGTTTCAACAAATGACAGGACTGATATAAAATTTTATTTTTGTTGTCGGGAATACCCATTCTGGTTAAAGTTTCTTCAACAATAGATGGTTCAACCAGTAATTTTACCTCCAACAACTTATTTGTTTTCATATTCATAAATTCACCTATTTAAGATTTAGAGGTTGTGGTTTCCATTCAAAATCTTTCAATTCATTTTCAAAGATACTCTGTGCAACATCCAATGGCTCAAGTTCAGTTGTAGCCGTAGGATTCAAGAATTCTTTGGATAAGATATCACGAACCGTTGTATATCTTATCAAGTCTGATTCATCCAATTTTGAAAATCCATAATTCTCATAACCATTCTGAGAATAAATCTGTTTTATATTTTTTGCCAATTCACTAACATCAAGAATATGCTTATTGTAGAATAAGTATTTCTTTTCATTAACTATCTTGGCTGTCCATATATCAGGATTTATTTCATTCAGATAGTCATAAATGCCTTTTTCTTTTATTGTTGCAGGCTTGACAATCTTATCAACAACCTGTTTTACTTTAACTTCAGGAACACTAATCACATTACGATTATATGCTTTATTCTGATTTAACTTCACATATTCACTAAAAGAAATTGCATTATTCATAATGTATTTATAATTTTACCAAAAATATATTGACAAATCATTGATAAGTTTATATATTTAAACATAGAAACAACAAATAATTCAATCAAGTGGTTAATAAAATGAAAGCAATAACATTATCTGATATTACTTCTATTTCCGATGTGTGGAAAGAAAAGTGGTATAAATTAACTGAAATCAGACAATTTTATGATAAATTTCTTATACAAGATAAAATATTATTTAATTTTATTGATAAAGCCAATGTAATTTTTGATATTTTGGTTGAACATTCATATAGTATGTTTGATAAACAAAATCCAGAACCTAATATTAGAGGACAAATTCATGCTCAATGGATGTATAATAGAGAATGTTATGTTAGAGATAGATTTTTATCTGTATGGAATCGTATAATTGTTAATAATAACAAATTTATGGAATTAGATAAAAAACTAATAATATATCAAAAAAAACTTGAAATGAATAGTGATTTTACTTACTAATAATCCTATTGAATACATGCACGAACCTTCCGTCATTACTGACATAAGGAATTTTAAATCTTAAAGCATGTTCTTCCACTATATTCTCGACTTCTGCATTGGATCTGTCAATAGTGACAGGAACCCAATATTCAATCTGGTCAAATACAGTAGTTATTAAGCCATCCACATCAGTTGAATTTTCAAATAATATCTGATATAGTGGAGACGAAAATGATAAATTGAATATTCTTTCGTATGGTTCAGTACATAGAACCATCTCAATGGCTTGGTCTAGAGCATCTGTACCATAAATGTCTATCTTAGTAGGAATTTTTTCTGCATTTAAGTCATAGTACGGGTTTACTATCTTAGAATTGTCAATATTTTTAAAGTCAGAATTAGCACTTAATGGTAGCATTATTTAAGCCTCATGATTGTTTCAGGAACATTGTGAAATATCGTTCCTGTTGGATTATTCTTATTTCCTTCAGTCACTTGCACATCAAATATGCGAATATTGCCCGGAGATAGCGGCTCTTCAATAAGCTTAGCTACACAGGATGTATTATTGTTAGTTATGATAACTATATCACCAACTTGCAAAGTATGCTCAGGATGCGAGTCCTGGCCAGTACTGAATGACGGAAAATCTTCTTTTAAATTTTTAGCTGTAATTACAGCATCTCGTAATATATCTGCAATCCATTTAGGACATTTTTGGTCAGTTGCCACTTTCTTGCAGGCATCAAATAATATATCTCTTTGTTTTTCGTATATTGACATAACTTCATCTCACTACATAGATTTAACAACATCTTTATCAGCAGTATAACCAACAAGTTCCATTCTTTCATTTATGGATTTCTGAATATCTTTATTATCGTGTAATGTTACTTGTATTGCTCCTTGTAAGGTTGATACAACATATTCTTCACCATTTTCATCAGTATAGTATAAAGCAGCATTCTTATCATAAGTATTACCATCATCATTTAGATAATATTCATCATTAACTTTAACTAATTCACCTACATTTTGTAAATCACTGGCAGAATAAGATTTTATAATAGCATTACCTTCACTATCAAAGAAATTAAAAGATATAGTTCCATTTGTATCATCAATCTTCATAGCAGCAAGAAATGTATCTGTATCAATATCTTCAATATTTTCTTCTTCTGAAAACCAGTTTTTAAATTTACGAGTCTTCATTTTAAAATATTGATAACATACATTTTTCTTCCAGAAATTACCTTCTTGAATATCTTTCCAAGTTGCACCACCTGGGAATATGTTTGCGGCCAAATTGAAAGCATTATTTGCTGCACTTACCTGTGAGGGAGACAACATACTATCAATTAGTTTCTGCAATTCATTCTTGGAATTGTTTATTTGGTTTATTCTGCTATCAAAAGCATTTAGATAATATGCTGACAATTCACTATTAAGTTTATATCCACTACCACTTTCTTCAAGTCCTAATTTTGCTAAAGAATCATTGTAGAATGAATTAGCAGTTCTAATGTTTGAACATATTTCAGTGTCAATTAGTACACAGTCAAAGAACTTTTTCAATGTGTCTAGATAATCAAATATTCCACAATTAATCATACCATCAAAGTATTTTTGAAATCCACGGCGAATTCTTTCTTTATTTCTTTCTATCATCTGAAAGAATTCTTCCAAAGTATCTTTAAATCCTTTCAAAAGCATTTTGATGCCACTAATGCCAAAATTGTAAGTCAATCCGAAATTACAGAACGTTTCTTTAAACTGGTTGAAATCACCAATTACAGCATATAAGCTTTCTTGTGGTTTCTGATTATAGTTTGTATATTTTTTAAGTGTTCTAGACAATAATGAATTCGGATCTAATACTTCATCCAATAAAGCAGTACATTTGAACATTCCTTGACAAATGGCTGAGAAATCAAAATTTAAGACTTTATCGGTTAGCCATTTCTGGAATACTTTAATGCTATCCATTATCGTCTTTATAGTGACATCAACCACGAATCTACACCAAGACATTAAGGTATTAAAAAGTGTATTAAGTGAATCTAATACAAGTTTTTGGGTCTTTATGAGAACTTCTAATGATGCTTTAATCAATAGAAAACTACCATAAATGTATTCACATATTATATCACCAATACCCATTATAATTACCTTTAATTATCTGAATCTGGATTATCATTTAAGTAAATGAACCAATCATCATAATGTATTCCCAAATTGTATTTGATTATTTCAGCTGATTCATAGTCAACTGAACCTTCATCAAATTTTGTTGCTATACAGTTCTTTAAAACATAATTATATATGTTTGAACCTGTCTGGTCATACATCTGTATTTCTATTTGATTAAATGGATATACGAATTCTTTGTGTGGATAAGCTCGTTTAGCTGTTTCATCAAAATACATTTGACCATTTACAGTAGATTCTTTATAAGTCTTAATGAAATTCTTGAATATGAAATTGTTGTTTACTATATTAGAGTAAGCATAGAATGATAAATTGGTTTCACCACCATGTTTTCTCAATACCGGAAATGATTTTTCAGAACCAAAGTATTTGTGTGTAATTATATTTGTTTCAAATGCTGGTAAATCTGCTTTAATAGAAATAGAACTTGTATCTGTCGGATTGTTCAATGTATATCCAAACTTATTTTCTATACCAGAACCATCGGTGCAATAGAACTGAACACTAAATATCCAATTAACCAATGGATTTATAGGTGGTTTCTGATATATTTTCTTTACTAATTCCAAGCCCATATTTTACATCCATTACCTGTTTATTTCACAAGTATCATTTATACCAACAAAATTTTCGTTTATACTACCACCAACAGTCATAAAGTCATAACTAAAGGTAGCTGTATGAGATATTACTTCATCTTCAGATTCATATGATAAATCATTCTGGTCAATCTTATACATTATGCAATTATGGTATTCAATGACTGATAAAACATTCTTCTGTGCCTTAGCATAATCACTAATGTTTGAACCGGCTTTAACATTATCATAGGCATTTGGGTCAATCTGCATTATATATTCTGGCTTATGAATCAATAATCGTATTGTTCTATCTACTTTATTGAAGTTTTTATTGAAGGCATAGCCTTCTTTACCATAGAAATAAGAGTCACAAGTTATTTCGGCATGATATAGTTCTTCCAAAACTTTTGTAACATCCATATTAGTATTTTCATTGAATTTAATAGTCAAGTCACCACAAGGTTGACTTCTACCTGGTAATTTGGATTCTACACCAGCATAATAAACAGATATTAGATTACCATTTCTAGCACCCCACGAACAGCTCACAGCCGCTTGTGCTAATGTATCAGCATAGTTAATGACATATCCATTACCTTGAGCATCTCTGGTATTTACAAAATATGACTTAAAATCCAATTCCCAAGACCATTTTGGTATTGGAGGTGTATTATAGAAGGGATTATTCCAAATTGATGTTATAGCCATATATTACTATTTATGTACTCTTTGTTAGACCAGCTGGTGTAGGTCTTTGTTCAGATGTTTTTGGATTTGAAGACATTCTTGGAAGATTTGGAACACCTACATTTGGTTGTCTAGATTGACCTAAAGTCTTACTAATTCTTTCTTGTTCTGCCGCTTTAGTTTTTTGTTCATATTCTAAAGCATCTGCAGCAGCAATCATTTCACCATCAATTTCATCTAGTTCAGCTAAATCTTTCAAAGCTTGTTCTCTATTTGATTCCAATTCAAGTGCATCTGTTAATTCTTGTTCATTTGCATTAGTTGTTTGCAATAATTCCCATTCAGTATTGTTAATCAATTCTCTACCACTATCAAATGCATCAAGTGCTTTTTGTTTACGGCTATCAGTCAATGCCATGTCTTCCATTGTTGCAAGCAATTCTTCTCGAGCCTTATCAAAGTCTTGAACTGTAGCTTCACCATTTGATAATCCAGCAAGTTGTTCATTGACGAATGACATAATTTCTTTTCCATCACGAACCTGATCTTTATCTTTTCCAGATATTTTGTGTTTTTTATCTTTACCTTTTTCCCATGCTTTACTTTCCTTTTTAAATTTATCTTGTAGGGCATTTCTAACATCTTCTTCATGTGTAGTTTCTTTTGGTTCAACAGGTTTATCATCAGGAGAAATTTTATCTTCTTTTGTTTCAGGAACAGGTACTTCTTGGTAAATATCCATTTTATCAGCCAAGACATCTTCATTTATATTTTCTTTACTATAAGTATCAAATGTAAAATTGAATGTTATTTGACAAGGAGCATCAGACTGATAATCAAGATTATATAGGTTATAATTTACAATTTTGCAGTTTGTAAAGACATACTTATATACGAATTTATGTAATACATTATTAGCGACTTTTATAGTTATTCTAGGTATAACTCTAGAATTATAAACACCTATATTTTGACTTAAACCACTATTATTAAATTTTTGTAGAATATGATAAGTTGAATACGTTGTAAAAAAGTCTTCAAATTTGTTTATTACTTTTCCATTTTCATCGTAGTATATTCTTTCATAGAATGTTAATGAAAATTCTTTTGTAGCATCATATTTTGGTATTAAGAATGTTTGTGATACATTACCATAAGTAATTAATTCTTCTTCTTGTTCAAACTTAGGCACAGTAAAACCTACACATTCAGGATATTCTACTGATGTTGTATTTGCCTTAGTTTGTATATAGACAGCAAAGGCATCTGATAGCTTTATAGATTTTTTAGCAAAATAATTTCCTATTACATTCAATGCCATTATTTACCTATTTCTTGTCTATTTTTTGTATCTGTACTATCAACAACCGTTCTTTCACCAGTCCAAGTAGAGGTTTTAATTTCTTTTATTTCATTGTTTGATGTTATTGTTTGAGCATTTGCTAATACGAAATCACCCCATCCAGAAATTTGTTCTTTTGAGTTTCTTTCCCAGTTTGCTACAAAACCTGCTTCATGTGCAGCTTGTAATATGAAATCAATATCTTCTTTTGACATATTTTGAGGTAATAGTCTTGCTTTTGGATTTTTAGGATCAAAAAATAATAAATCAATTTTTGAACCTAATAAATGTGAACCTTTTACTGATCCTACACCAGTAACATGGTTTGCATCATTATATGTTGAAATTCCAACGTTATATCCTTTTTCTAATAATTTTGCTTTAAACTTATTATATGCAGTTTCCATTCGTTTAGCATTTTCTATCTGTACAGCACGCACATTTTCTTCAGAAATATTTGAAAAATTGTCATCTCTAAAATGTTCTAATGCGGCTTTTGTTTCCATATCATTAACTTTAAAATCTTTATAACTGTCACCCGAATTGTATTTCTTAGTTTTTGGTTTATCATCATTACCAAATTTAAAGTTACCAAATTCAAATTTCTGATTTTGCTCATCAACAATAAGTGATTTCATTTTAGTATTATACGCTTGTGAACCATTTTTAATAATGGTTCCTTTTACAACATCTGCTTCAGTGAAATTTGGTATGACTGTATCAACAATGAATACAGCACTTATATCAATCGGTTGTGCCTGACCATCACGCTTAAATGATGGTTCTTCATAACTACTTAAATGGCACACATATCCTTTAGTAGAATTTCTTTGAAAATGAGTATCAAATTGTGTTATCTGAATAGTTATATAATATGGATTTCTAGAATAACTATTATGAACAAGACTATCTATGAATGTAGATACAAGCATATAGTCATTTTCTTCAAATGTAATTTCAAGCTTTCTCGCACCAGGACTATATGTAGGTACTGACTTTATGGCATTACCAAAGAATGAAAAACCAATATTGTTTTCAATTTCCATTTTCGGTAAATTTATAGATTTAACACAATAAGTTAAACCGTCATCATCAACCAATGAAGTATACCATTTTGTCTTAAATTGAAATGGAAGTCTTGGTTTTAACTTATAAAATTGTACAACATTCAAAGCCATAATATATTTATGAAACGTGTGTATAAATATATTACTATGCCTGATTTTACACATAAAAGTTATATAGATGATACCAAAGAATCAAGAGCACTAATTGAACAACAAATGTACCGAAGTATGGGTAATGCAAATTATTATCCAGAAGGACATACGAATGCAGCTATGGCAGCAGCCAAACAATACCAAACTCATGAATCAATGCAAACTATTGAAAAAGATCGTGATTTGACTGAAGATGAAAAAGCAAAATTACAAGAATTTGCTAAAACTGAAGCAGCTACAATGATAGAAGAGGCAAGTAAAGAAGCCCAAAAGGATATACAAGGTAAGCGAGCACCGGCAGTAAAAAATCCAGATTTAGGCGATGCTCCCTCCATAGAAGAATCTATATTAAGAGAATATGGAAATAACTTCTTTGAATTATGGACTTATGACTCATCATGTAAAAGTGATAAAAATAAAAATGGAATGGTTAAAATTGCTGGTATATTAAAACAATTACCAACATTTACTCTGAACTCTACTTGGGAGGCTGGTCCTGCGGCGGCATTGACTGACATAGTAAAAGGTTTTATGTGTTCTGACCTAATGGAGATGTTAAATGCTTATAGTGGTTGGGACCGTTCTTGGGTTAATGTAGATGAAGGTACAGACAGAGTATATGCTAGTGTTTCACAAACATCATTCAATCTTGAATTTAGAGTATATACGAACCAAACCATAGGTTCTAGAGTATTTTCGTCTTGGGATACAATTAAAAATGTATTGGCTTTGTTTGCCCAGCCAAGTATTGCTTCTAAAGTAAGTATAAATGCTATGGGTAATAATGTAGTTAATAGCGTTGCACAAGGTCTTGATAAAACAATGGATTTATTAAGTAATGCTAGAGATACAGTATCAAATAATGTAAAAGATAGTGCCAGTACTATTGATGCATTAGGTCAATCTGTTGTGGATGTAATGAACAGTGCAGCTGAAATGGTATACTCTAGAGATGATTATAGACGTGTTGAAGGACCAGCTAATGATAAAAGTTTCTATGGTGGTAAATTGTGGAAATTAAGACTAATGCCAGGTATATTTCAAAGACCATTGATTGTTTATGTTCCTAGCTGGTCAATGAATATATCAAAAGAAATAAATTTTACAACAAATGAACCTATTTATGTTGATTTTACAATTACTTGTCAATTAGACCAGATACCTAATTCTCATACCTGGACTTATTACTTTGATAAGAATGTTGGCACAAATGTATTCAATAAAGACTTCTTTAATACACCAAAACCAAAACAAGAAGAACCTCCTGTTGATGAAGATGCTGTTCGCCGTAGAGCCAATGATAGAGCACAATACCATTATAGCCGAGCAAATGCTTCAGATAAAACAGCAACAACTCGTCCTAATACTTATGATGAACAATATGAATTAGACCCATTAAATCCAGATTTATATGGTCAAGCTGCTGAACCACAAGAAGAAAAACGCTGGGATGATATGACTCAAGCTGAAAGAGAACAGGATGTTTTGAAAGGTATGAAACCTGGAGATTAATTTACATCTGTATATTGTAGATTTATTGGATTCTCATTTAATAAGTCATAAACATACTTATTAGATAGACTACATCTAGTTTCCAATGATATCTTGAAATCACACCATAAAGGAATTGGTAATTTATTTTTATTATCCCATTCAAATTGAACTGATGGAGTACAAGAAAATGATTTTATAATCCAGTCAACTTTACCAGTAGATTTGGATTCTCCACCTTCAACTGTAAAATTATTGTGGGATTCATCATTGAAAATTTTTGTTCCGCTATTATTACCAAAGGAAATAACAACAGTAAAATTACCATTATTTCTTCCTAAAACTGCTTTTTGAGTAACACCTTTATGTAATTTATCGGTAGCATTTACAACACCAACAACTCCATGAGCAACGGTATCAACATAACTATCATTATTTTCTCTACTTTGTGAAACGGATGAGCCAACATCTCTAATGGCAGTCATAATTTCACCACCAGTATTGATTACTCCTTCTGCTGCTCTTTTAACAACACCTAATGTGTCATCGCCTAAAATAATTGGTTTTATTGGTGAACAAATACAAGTAAGAAACTTTAAAATATCACGATAATTTGTGCCTGCTACACTATTATTGCTATATGCTTTAAATGATAATTCAAGTGAAAGTGGCTGTGCTCCTTTCATCTTTTGTTGAGTCCAAGCATCAGTCAATATCATTGGTTGATAACCCTCATTACTTTGACCTGCAAATGCTTTAACCAATTTACCATTTATGAATGATGTTACTTTTTTACCTAATTTTGCACCACCAGCATCTTCCCATTCTGTAGAAAAACTTAATGATAGATTTTCATTATTTACAGCCTTAAATTGTTCTACATTTGATGTCGGCCAGTATTTTTTATTAGTAGTATAGAAATCATTATGGTAAATCTCAATTTTAAAGCCATTACCTATACCTAGATAAGTCTTATCCATTGAATTATAATTATAGTTTGTTGTTTTAATTATACTTAATCCCATAATTAACCATCAAGAGTCCAAAGGGTAGCATTTTCCTTTCGTTGACCATTATCAGAAATAGAAGTATTACGAACAATATGAGAAACACCTTCACCCATTTTCTTCAATAGATTAACGATTTCTTTTCTAGAATCATCTTCATTGTTTACAACAACATTTACAGGTTGTAGATTAGAATCTGTTGTAGAATATTCAGGTGTATTTACATTACCAAGCTGTATTCTGTGTTTTGATATTTCAATGATACTTTCATTTATTTCAGACAATATCTTTAAACTATCTGTTCTCATTTCATCAAATGATTTTGTAAGCATTTGGAAATTATTTTCAACAGTAAGTTCAGTTTCTGGCATTTTATTAGTTTCGCCTGTAAATTTAGCTTTTAATGTATTCCATCCATTCTTGAAACAATCTTTAATATTACTAGCAACATTACTCA
>Ga0247608_10001698_pt1 | contig 29471 bp, 25 predicted proteins | sample 176DNAGHGlowgp2_FD_193490 | JGI IMG/M metagenome (GOLD analysis project Ga0247608, IMG submission 193490) | Sheep rumen microbial communities from Palmerston North, Manawatu-Wanganui, New Zealand - 1766 DNA GHGlow gp2 | ecosystem: Host-associated > Mammals > Digestive system > Stomach > Rumen ... | reverse complement strand
TGCCGTGAGCGCAGCTACTACCACCTTCACTGCAATCTCAACAATACGCTTTTTCATTTCCTTATCAAATCTGTAATTCTGCGCTTTCGCTTCTCACTGTGCTCTCGCCTCCGCCGCATCGCCTCTCACTGGGGTCTGGCACTGACGTAAAGTCGCGAGCGACTTTCTCGTCAGGTCCTGACATCAGCGAGAGGCCCCGCCGTGTTTACCCCTGTGCCTTCTGCTCCGCGATCCAGTCCTCAAGAGGAGTGACCTTCTTGATGTACTGCTTCTTGGTGGGATCAGTCTCCTCGGGCGTGAGGTCTACCTTCTCCTCGACACCGTAGGTGGAGAGCGCACAGAGATCCTTGAAGGCCACGGACGTAATCTTGTCCTCAGCGCTACCCTCGGGCTTGAAGCGGATATGTACGCCCTTCACGTAGGTGTTCGCGTTCCACTTGCCCTCCAGCAGGGCAGCCCTGGTGATGCCCTCCTTGGTGCTCTCCACGGTGGGCACGAAGGTGCCGAGTCCGTCGATCTTGATGGGGTTACCCTGCGAGAGCAGCTCGCTGATACAGCTTGACATCTTCATGAGCACGCCCTGGATGATGTCGCGGCCGTAGATCGAGTTGTGCTCTGCCATGTGGTTACACAGGCCGCGCAGCGAGATGGTCTGCTTCTCTACTGCCTTCGGGTAGTACTTGCCGTACCCCGGGTTGTTTGCATTGGTGTTCTTACGAATGTTGATTTCGAATTGTGGATTTTTTACTGCCATAGGCTTTTCCTTTCTTTTAAATTTTTTTGGTTTGAGTTTTGTTGTTGCGACAATCTACATCGGTCTGCCGCATCCCGCTTGCAATCCATCCTGAAACATCCTGTCTGCGCACTACTTTCAGCCCCATTTCTGAATCACGTTACAAATTTACCACTATTTTTTGACGAAAATCGAGTTGTTCCGAATTATTCAAGATAATTCCGAGTTATTCTCAAAATTTTTTCGTAACTTTGTAGTCGAAATCAAAAAACAACTAAAAATCAACCAATATGGACATCAAACCACGTACTTTCGGGCGTTCTGAACTCGCCCAGTGTTATTTCCCGAAGCTGAAGCCCATGACAGCCTGGGAAAAGTTGAAACTATGGCTGGATCTCAATCCCCGCCTGAAGCATCTCGCTGAACTCACCCGGCGCACGTTCACACCCGCCGAAGTACAGCTGATCTACTCTGAATTCGGGGAGCCATAGTGCTCCCCGAGTTTGTCGGTAAGAAACTGTGCGCCCCAATAAAAGAAGCTGATAGTTTCTCGGTAAGAAACTTATAAATATGAAGAGTAAACAATATCCGTACGAAGTCTACGTTCTTAGGAAAAGAGTCAACCTCTCCAGTGAAAGTAGTCAACTACTCTCAGAAAGAGGAGTCAACCAAATCCGTATGCGAACGCTGTTCAACATTTCAACAATTCAACAATTGGTGTTTTCGAAAGGTGCAAAAAATCAACAAAGAAAATTTTAATTATATTATATATTATATATATAATATATAATATAATTAATATATATTTGGCTTTAATTGTTGTCCTTTTCAACTTTCAAATTGTTGAAATGTTGAAATGTTGAATTGTTGAAATATTGCTGGATAAGTTGACGATTTAAACTGAAGTAGTTGACTCTTTTTCTAGAAACGTTGACTTTATTGCTCAAAAAGACATTTTGGGCAAATTTAGCAAGAAATATTGGAAATATTTGGAAATATAAAATATTTCCGCTACCTTTGCATGTAGAAAATAGCTAAAAACTTTTGATTTATGAATGTTGATACTACCATACCCCTCAGATCCAACTTCTTCACTAATCGTGATGGGAATACACTGATGAAGGAGTTTGAGGGCATCCTGACTAATAATCCCCAAGTGAAAAACCTCGATGCGGTAGTAGGATTCCTACGTGCATCAGGATATTTTACCCTGCGCCCCTTCCTTGATGGTATCAACAAGGCTAGAGTGCTTATTGGCATTGATGTGGATAAATACATTGCTAGAGCAGCGCAGCGTGGCCGTCTCTTCATGGGCGAGGAAGAAGAGGTGAAGCAGGACTGCATGAAGCAGTTCCGCGAGGATATTGAGAAATCAAGTTATTCTAAGGAAGTAGAGGATGGCATGATGCAGATGCTGCAAGATCTGCTTGACGGCAAACTGGAGATGAGAGCGCACCCCTCGAAGAAAATTCATGCCAAGATGTATATTCTCTATCCAGATAATTACAATCAGCATTGTTTCGGCGCTGCCATTACTGGTAGCAGCAACCTCAGCGGAAACGGCTTGGGAATTGGCGCAGATAAGCAATATGAATTCAATGTCAAGCTCACCCAATACGACGATGTGCAGTTTGCCAGAAACGAATTTGAATTGCTTTGGGCAGAGGCTGAAGGGGCAGAGATTACAGCCGTTGACTATGAGCAGGCTGTAAAGGGCACCTATCTCGGTGGCGACGTCACGCCTTACGAACTCTACATTAAGATGCTGATGGAATTCTTCAGCGATCGCGTGATGGCGATAGATATGGACGACCCCTTCGATATGCCAGAGGGCTATACAAAGTATGAGTATCAGATGGATGCCGTTGTCGAGGGCTATCAGAAACTTCTTCGCTACGATGGTTTCTTCCTTGCAGACGTTGTGGGTCTTGGTAAAACCGTCATCGCCACGATGATTGCCAAAAAGTTCCTGATAGAGAATGGACGTGATAACACCAAGATTCTTGTGGTCTATCCCCCCGCCGTAGAACAGAACTGGAAAACCACGTTCAAGGATTTCGGTATTGATAAATACACGCAGTTTGTTTCTAATGGTAGTCTGGACAAGATTCTTGATACAGACAACTACAACTACTGGAATGCAGATGAATTCGACCTTGTGTTAGTTGACGAGGCTCACAAGTTCCGCAATCACACCACGGGTGCTTTTAAGGATTTACAGGAGATCTGCAAGATGCCCCGCGTGGAAACGGGTTATATCCCGGGCTATAAGAAGAAGGTGATGCTGATTTCTGCCACACCTATGAACAACTCCCTGTCTGATATCTATTATCAGATAACGATGTTCCAGGATCCTCGCCAGTGTACCATCGACGGTGTACCTAATCTCACGAGTTTCTTCTCGCCTTTAGTTAGGATATTCCAGAAACTCAGAAAGGATCCCAACTTTGACGTTTCCAAATTCAAGAAGCTCTCAGAGAAAGTACGCGAGTCTGTGATTAAGCCTATCACTGTGCGCCGTACACGTTCTGATATTGAGGGCATCGCCCGCTATAGCAAGGATGTAGAGAAGTTCCCCAAGGTGGCAGACCCCATCAAAAAGGAGTATGAACTGAATGACCACATGGCCAAACTCTTTGTGGAGGCGATGGACATTCTGGATCAGAAGCTCACCTATGCCCGCTATCAGGCCATCGCCTATCTGAAGCCTGATGCAGCCCCAGGACTTTACGACAATGCAGAGACAATCAGCCGCAGCTTGGCAGGCATCCGCAAGAATGGCTTGGTAAAGCGATTGGAGAGTAGCTTTGATGCATTCAAGATATCTCTTGAAAACTTCAAGGATGCCAATCAGAACCTCATTGATATGTGGGAGAATGATAAGATTATCATTGCCCCAGATATGGACATCAATGCCCTTATCAAGAAAGGATATACGGAGGAGGAAATTGAAGAGAAACTGAACGAAAAGGCAGAAAAGAACCCCAAGAACACTACTTTCAAACGAGAGCATTTCAAGCCTGAATACATCGACTTGCTGAGAAAAGACCAGCAATTGTTGGATGACATGTGGCTGGAGTGGGCTCTTATCAAGGACGAAGACGATTCTAAGTTTGCCAAGTTTGAAGACCTCATAAAACATGAGCTTTTCAAGAAAGATCGCAATCCCGAAGGTAAACTGGTGATATTCTCTGAATCCGTAGACACCATCAATTATCTGGCTCGTCGCATCAAGCGCGACGATGTGATGGTCATCTCTTCAGACAATCGCAATCAGGAATTCAAAACCATTCGTGAGAACTTCGATGCAAACTGGAAGACGAAGAAGAATGACTACAATATCATCCTGACATCAGATGTGTTGGCAGAAGGTGTGAACCTTCACCGTTCTAACATCATCATCAATTATGATACCCCTTGGAACGCTACGCGCCTGATGCAGCGCATAGGTCGTGTGAATCGTATCGGCTCAAAGTCGGACACTATCTATAACTATGTGTTCTATCCCTCGAAGCAGGGCAATGAGCAGATCAATCTGAAACAGATTTCGCTCAGTAAGATTCAGACCTTCCACACCACCTTTGGCGAAGACAATCAGATTTATTCCACAGAGGAAATCGTGGACAGAGATCTTGATAAGCTCTTCAAGCAAGGCATGAAGGAGCAGGAGGAAGACCGCAATCTGGAGTTGCCCTTCTATGAGGAACTCCGAGCCCTATACCAGACGAACCTGAAGGAATATAAACGCATCGAGAAACTCTCTTTGCGCAGCCGTTGTGGGCGAGAAAAGCATGAAGTGGAAGGTGTAACGCTTTCAGGCGACACGATGGTATTCTTGAAGACTAATTTCCGCAAGATATTCTACTTGGTATCCGATGGTGAAGTGCGCGACCTTTCTTCCATCGATGCCCTGAAATACTTCAAGGCAGCACCCGAAGAACCCAAAGTGCCTCGCATCGAGAATCATCACAAGCACGTGGAGAAGGCCGTGAACACCTTTAAGGCCAATAAGATGGAAGAGATTCAGGAGGAAGAAGCCAATCAGAATCAGCGTTCTAATCTGGGTGCCCAGGTAACGACAGCTGTGAGTCTTTTGAACAGAATGATTCCACAGTTCGCAGACGATCCTGATTTGCAAGTTAAAGTAAACCAGCTTAAATCATTGGCACAGCGAGGTACCATAACTGATATCGCGAAACGCTTGCAGCGTATCAGCAAAGACTTACAACGCACTGGTGGAAAAGTCAAAATGACCTTAGAGGCTGCCAAAGCAGAGATCAAGGCAATGGCCAATAAGTACAATGCCTACTATCGCGACACCCAGCATGCAGAAGAGGAATCCGATGCCAATATCATATTATCAGAAAGTTTTCAATAAATTTGCCTTATGGATATAGATTACAGAAAAATCATCGAGTCAAGATATAATCGTCAGAACTGGCAACTGCTGTTGCGTGACATCTTCAAGAGCCGTGTTGAATTCTGGGCCACGCCCTATGAAATCAGCACCAATAGCTCTATGGCAAAACAAGCCTTGTGGCTTGGCACCATTACGCTCAGCGATGATGAGACAATCGCCATCTATGAGGTAGAGCTGTCTGATAGTGTCGATATAGAGCGTAATCGCAGAGGTATTCGCGATATGTTGTTGACAGAGTGGCGCAACAGGGATGCTGGCGCCTTCATGTTCTGTTATCGTAAGACTGAAAGCGTACTTCGATTCTCATACGTTAGCGAGTCGTGGAACTTCGCTGAGGATGGAACTTATCAGAAGGAATCAACAGATACCAAGCGATACACCTATCTCTTAGGTGAAGGCCATCGCAGTCGCACCGCCATTCAGCAGTTTGAAGAACTGAAGAAGAGCGACCTCAATCTGAAAGCCCTGACAAAAGCCTTCTCTGTGGAGGCTGTCAGCAAGATGTTCTTCGATGAATATAAGAAGAACTACGAGGATATTATCCAGTTTATTACTGGTAAGCGGATGGTGAAGGTTGCCAACAAATGGGAAGAACAAGTGAAGAATGAACCCTGTGAGGCCATCATGCAGGAGTTTGCCCCTTTCCCTGATCCAGAAAAGTCAGTACGCGACTATGTTAAGAAGCTCATGGGTCGCTTGGTGTTCCTACAGTTCTTGCAGAAGAAAGGCTGGCTCGGCGTGAAAAATGGAGAATGGGGAAGTGGCGATGCAGAATTTTTGCAAACGCTCTTTAAGAATTGCGATGACAAAGATCATTTCGTTGATAAAGTGCTTGAAGAACTATTCAACGAATTAAATACAGAACATGATGTAGAAGCGTCTCATTTCAAAGTGCCTTATCTCAATGGTGGCTTGTTTGAACGTGAAGCTACTGACGAAACAGAGTTCCCGCTGCCAGCAAAGTATATGCAGCAGATGCTCGATTTCTTTGCCTCCTATAACTTCACCATCGACGAGAATGATCCCGACGATGCAGAGGTAGGTGTAGATCCCGAAATGCTTGGACGTATTTTCGAGAACCTGCTGGAGGACAATAAAGACAAGGGCGCATTCTATACCCCGAAGGAGATTGTCACCTATATGTGCCGTGAATCTCTCATCGCCTATCTCCAGACAGATATCGAAGATGAAGCAACAAAAGAGGCTATCCGACAATTCGTGACCACTCATGAGAGAAACGACAAACTGCCCTCTGATACTGACCAGAAACTTAAAGACGTAAAGATATGCGATCCAGCCATTGGTTCAGGAGCATTCCCTATGGGCTTGCTGAAAGAACTCTTCCAATGTCGCACTGCCCTTGAAGGCATTGAGCAAAGTAGGGCAGCAGAAATCAAGAAGCATATCATTCAGAACAATATCTATGGTGTCGATATTGAACGAGGTGCCGTTGACATAGCCCGTCTCCGCTTCTGGCTCTCATTAATTGTAGATGAAGAGAACCCCCAGGCATTGCCTAACCTCGATTATAAGATTGTAGAGGGTAATTCGCTGATTACGACCTTCGATGGCCAGTATATAGATCTGGAAAAGGGCAAAGGCGAAGCTAGATACCGCCCAAGTCTCATCAACATTCAAAAAGAAAAGAAACTGCTTCAGGAAGAACAAAAGCGCTTCTTTACACTAACTGGCGATGAAAAATATCGCTCCGAGATAGCTATCAAAAAACACATTCTCAATACCATTTGGTATCAGCTCGATTATGAAAAGCATTCCTGGCAAGATGCTACAATAGAACAAGCAGGCTTATTTGGATCTACAGAATCAAAAGGTCGAAAAAAGAATAAAGCCAAAGTAGCAGAATTCACACCAGAACGCCAAGAAATACTCGATAAATGCGAAGAATTGCTTGTGCAACTTAATGATGAAAGTAAATCTCTTCAAGAAAGAGCAGGAACTATTATTCCATTTTTTGAGTGGGAAACTATTTTTTCTGAGATCTTTGAATCTGAAAGAATAAAGGGATTTGATATAGTTATTGGTAATCCACCATATGTTAGTGCTCCCAGTCAAATTGCTAATCCTGTATTGGCTCTTCAAAGAGAGAGGATTGTGGAAAGCAAGAAGTATGAAACACTAAACGAAAAGTGGGATTTATATATTCCATTTATGGAACTTGGAATACAACTATTGAAGGAGAATGGCATCTTTACCATGATTGTACCATATCCTTTGACAAATCAAAAATACGGAAAGAAAATGAGAAAGTATATTTCTGAGAAGAAACGTATGATTGAAATAGTTGACACAAGTGACATCAAAGTTTTTGATAGTGCAACAGTAAGCAATTGCATTCCGATAGTTGTTAATGTTTCACCTAATCACGATATAAGGATATCTCATGCAGACAAACAGCTGAACATCAAAGTTGACTATCATAAGTCAACTACAGAACTTGTTCAAGATGAAAAAAAATATGTTTGGAATTTAACCCGGGAAAATAGAAAGGGTAACCGTTTCCCAGAAATGCATGTATTAGGCGATTTCTGTTACATAAGTAAAGGAATGGTATTAAATGCCGATGAAAAAACTGCAAAAGGAGAGTTCTCAAAAGACGATTTGATAAGCGACTATCAAGATGCCATCCATTGTCGGAAATATATAGAAGCAAAGGATATCGATAGATATGAAGTAAAAAGAGTGAGATATCTAGAATGGAATACACAACGGTGCCCTGCAAAGTTGAGTAGACCAACATTTTGTGAATTATATGAATCTCCTAAATTAATGTTTAATCGTTTAGGAGAACTGAAAGTCTATCTTGATAATAATACTCATTTTTTACATAGTGATTCAATGTTTAGTGCTGTATTATGGAAAGATTTACATAATGTATCAAACAAGAGTATAACATCGAGTATAAAAAAGTTCTGTAACAATCAGCTTAGATTAGATTTGGAATCACTATCTACACAAGTAAACTTGTACTATCTAGTTGGTATCTTAAATTCAAAAATGGCAAGTGTGCTTCTTGCTGACCAACGGGGAGGGGACTATCATATCTATCCTGAGCATATTCGCAATATTCCCATTCCGATAGCTTCAGAAGAAAATCAAAATCAAATTAGTGAACTGGTAACTCAAATTCTTGAAAGTAAAAAGTCGAATCCGTCTTCAGATACTTCCATTATAGAATCTGAAATTGATGAAATAGTAAATCAGTTATATGAACTGATGGAATAAGAAATTAAGATTTTCGAAGATAATAATTTGATTGAAAGTAACATGACAACAGAGAAATATACATTCGATGATCTGACAGTAGAGAAGAGTCTAAGAAACAACTTCTATATTGTTCCAGACTATCAGCGAGAATACGTCTGGCAGGCAGATAAAGAGGTGGCTCAGCTTCTTACTGATGTGTATGAGGCTTATGCTGCTGCGAAGAACAAAGAGTACTTTATAGGTACTACAGTTGTCTATTACGATAAGGGTTCAAATGTTAGTGAGCTTATAGATGGGCAGCAGCGCACGACAACGCTTTTTCTGATGCTCTGTGCTTTCCGTAATATCTACAAAGAACGAGGACTTGGAACCAATGTGATGGATCCTCTTATCTATGAGTCAACATTGAATGATAATGGTGATGAGGTAAACAAATACCATCTGGAACTTCAATACGAAGAAAGTTCAAGAATATTGGAAACCGTAGCCCTCAATCTGGAGAGACCCGTAGAAATGTCTGCCAGCGCCAAGAGACTGGAAGAGGCTTATCAGGGGATTTATCGCTACATTAATGATAACACCCTTGACGACAATGATGAGCTAAAGGGGATGTTCCTCTATTTCTTCCGTATGCTTAAGTTTATTCAGATAACAACTCCGGATATCAACGACGCCTTGAAGATTTTCGAGACGATCAATGAGCGCGGTGTAGGCTTGAATCCTATGGATTTGCTGAAGAACCTGATATTCCGTCAGGTAGATAGGAGTCAGTTTGATAAACTCAAAGAAAGGTGGAAGCAATTAGTTTCTCTTCTGGAAACGAATAATGAGAAGCCATTGCGTTTCCTCAGATATTTCATCATGGCAAACTATCCGAGTATCAATAATGGGCAGCGAGGTGATGAAAATACGATTCGTGAGGATGAAATATATAAATGGATGGCAAGCCATGCTGATGTTTGTGGCTATAATAAAGATCCCTTCAAATTCGTGGAGCTTTTGCTGGAGAATGCACGATGCTATGTTTACTTTGCCAATGGTAAGGATAAGAATGGCAATCGCACGCCTTATCTTGATAACATTATACGTTTGGGAGGTGGTGCATTCCGCCAGCACTTAATAGTCTTACTGGCAGCAAGGAATATGCCTTCAGATATGTTTGATTATCTTTCGCGCAATATTGAGAACTATTTGTTCTATGCCTTGTTTACCAAAGTCCAGGCAAAGATCTTTGAGAAGTTATTTGGCAAATGGGATATTGCTCTGAAAGATGTCAAGACGCAGGAAGAACTGACGGCCTTCGTCACAGATAACATAAAAGCAGAAACAGATAAGTTGGCAGCAGAATATAAGGCTCGCTTCCTGATGTTCAAACAAAATGATCTGCAGTTATACCGAGTCCGCTATATATTGGCAAAATTGACTCAATATGTCGATATGGCTCATTCAGGTGCCAAGTATTTATCTCTACTTGATACCTACTTCAAGCGTGGTACCGAAATTGAGCATATTCTTCCTCAGTCTCCATCTGAGGAGTTAAGAGCTCAATACGAGAACTATGATGAGCTGCTCTATATGCTTGGAAACCTGACTTTATTGGAGCAGCCAATTAATGGGGCTATCAAAAATAATCCATATAAGGATAAGGTACCCACTTATGCCGCTTCCATCTTCTATCTGACAAGTTCGTTGCATCATTTAGATGAAATCGGGGTTAATACTGCTATCACTCGAATTAATAAGTACTTGCAGCCTTTCGATCATTGGGACGCAGAAACCATTGCTCAAAGACAAGAGTTGTTGTATAATCTATCATTAGAAATCTGGAAAGTGGAATAAACATAATTGATTATGGAAACAATTGAGATTCTTAGTAGTATCTTTGGAGTTATAATGGGTGTGGTATTCATTTATCAAAGTTATAAGCACTTGTCCTTGCATGGATTGATGACAAAACTTGTGGATAAAAGTATATCCACAAAATGGCATCGTAGGATTTTGTGGTTGATGAACATTATATTAAGATTCCAAGGGGTTGGCATAAAGAAAGAATATATAAAAACATACCAACTAAATGATAGGAGAATAGAGAAAGTGTTTATGGATCTCTGTGATAAAAATGATATTGAACCAACAGAATCGATTTGTAGGAAGTTTTTGACTTCTGATAGCAAGAAGGCAAGGGAATATTATTACCGTAGGAGGCAATCCACTACGCCTTCTGAAAAGATGTCTGATATGACAGTGGAATCGGTTTCTATTTCTCCTTCAATGGATAAGAAAGAATCCATCGTCTATCTGTCAGACCTATTACCAAAGAAACATTCCCTGATATGCAACAACTTAGTTAACATTCTCGATAAGCATGGTGTCAAATATTCCTTCATCGAGGGTACAAAAGATATTTGGTGTAGAGATTATATGCCTATTCAAACAGAATCAGGAAAACTTATTCAATTTAGGTATGAGCCCAGTTATTTGAAAGGAAATAAAGAATATGAAGATTCCCGTTCTGATGTTCATGAAATATGCGATAAGAATCATTTGAAAGTCGAATACTCAGAAATCAATCTGGATGGTGGTAATGTTTTAATCTGCGATGGTCGTGCTATTTTGTCAGATAGGATTTATTCAGAAAACTCAGATATACCCAGAGATGAACTTAGAAGAGAACTTGCCAAGTTGTTGGAATGCGAGATTATAGTAATACCATCATTAAATAAGACCGTAGATTTTACTGGTCATGCTGATGGTATGATGAGGTTCGTAAACAGGAATAAGGTTCTTGTTATTAAATATGATGATAAGTATAAGAAGGATTGGTGGAAAAATACCCAAAGGATTCTTGAAACGAACAATATATCATATGTCGAAGTTCCATTCTTTGAGGATGAGCCAGATCCAGAAAACCCCGATAGTGCAATTGGCGTATACGTAAATTACTTGGAGGTTAACGATTTGATTGTGCTTCCAGTATTTGATAGAGACGAAGATAACCAAATGATTAGCATACTCCAAGAGCAATTCCCCAATAAAACCATTGAAAAAATCAAATACAATGAAATCGCAAAGAAAGGCGGTTTGTTAAATTGCACAACATGGGTGATGCGGAAATGAGTACAGTAATTTAAAATTTTGAAGAAATGATAACATTGAAACCCATAAGAGATGATTTGGTTGAATATGAGCAGACTTTAGGTATGCAGGAATACTGGGATGATCTTGGCTCATATTGGTCTGATAGCAAACTCGAGAAGAAAATTGCAATGCTTGCAAGATTTGTCTTTGCGGGTGGTAAAATTGAAGATGTGCTGGAACGTTACAGGGACGGCATAAGTGGAGAAAGAGCCAGAAGAGTCAAACCATGCATTTTTAGATATCTTGGAGCATTGATGGCTGATGGAAATTTCGACAAGCATTCCTCTCTATATCAGGAACTTGATAGCCTTCCAGAATCAGATCTAGTCAGCAGATTTACAGAATTGCTGAAGGAGTGCGTTAAAGAATCGGAAGGTAGAGACTCTGATGACAAAGTTTGCATGAACTACGAGATTGTCAGGAAATAGGCGTTATTACAAATTACGCAAAGTTACATCTAAATAGTAATACGGTATGGCAACATTCTTTGAATACAAGTGCAAAGGCTGTGGGTACATAGTGAGAGCTAATCCCAAGGGGAAGGATATGGTGATGATGGGAGAGATACATAGTTATCTCTGTCAGGACTGTAAGGAGATTGTAGAAGTGCTATATGAATCCGGGAAGAAGCCAGAGAAGATTGTCTGCCCTGAGTGTGGCTCAGAACATCTCCAGAAGTGGAATCCGAAAACAGGGAAATGCCCGAAATGTGGAGGAGATTTAAAAAAGACGGATGTAGTTTTAATGGTAGATTAGAATAGCCGTATAACCTAAAGAATGGTGATCTTCATAAAAGCAGCTAGCGCCCGCATCCCTGCGAGCGCTAACTGTTTTCAATAACCAAACCTAATTAATAACAAATGCAATATGAAAAAGAAAATTTACTCTAACTAACTTATGTGTGAATCTTAATTCTTCGACTAGCGAAGCGACTTACGTCGATTACCGATGCAAAGGTACGGTGATTTCTGGCTCATTCCAAATATTTAGGCCAGATCTTCTCTGAGTTGTTGCGACGGTATGGGGTATCTGCGACAAAGGGGCTATTTAGTATAAAATACTGTCGTAAGCAAAGAAAATTTGGAGGTTTCAGATTTTTTTCATTTCTCTGAGGTAAACCTTCAAAAGATAGGCTGCATTCGGAAAAACTCAAAAATATTTGTTTTTTTGCTCAATTTGCACTATCTTTGCAGGCAGAAGACATTTTGTTGAGCATCCGACTCCGTTCTGAATAGCTAGCTAAGTCCCACCAGACATAATAAGCAGAATCAAATCGGCTGCCAGAAGCTCATTCCCTTTTGGGCGTGGGCATTGGTGGTTTTGGCATTCTGCTTGGGCAACTGTGGTGGGCGCCCGCTAGCTATTGTTAATTCCATACCTCCACGCCATTTTATGTTTTTTGCTGTGTATAACTAAAAATTAAATTAGGCTTATGGCTCCAAAAACTTATCGTTTCTGTAAATGGCTGATTGAGAAGTTGCTTAAGAAGCGCTACATGACATTCGAAGAGATTAACGAGGAATGGAAGAATGACAGATCGCTGAGCAACGGTGTGGAATTGCTCAGAAAGACTTTCTACAACAACAGAAAGATGCTCAAGGAATCGTTTGGCATCGAAATCGTATGCAGGGATAATGGCGGCTATCACTATTTTATCAAGAACCCGGAAATCATTAGGGATGACAAGCTGAAGGATTGGCTGCTTAACTCCTTGTGCATCGATGAGCACATGATGGACTGTAAATCGCTCGCCGGGCGCATCATGCTGGAGAATATACCTTCGGGCGGAAATATACTGGAATGTATCACGAAAGCGATGCTAGGTGGCTATAAACTGAGATTCAATTATGTCAAATACGGCTCGCCTGACGTAAATGAACATACGGCAGAGCCCTGGGGGCTGGTGCTGTATCGCCAGCGGTGGTATGTGCTAGTGAGCTTTGGCGATGAGAAGAAATATACGTTCGCGCTCGACAGGATGAACAATCTGGAGATGACTTCGGAGAAATTCGAGATTGACCCTGAATTCAAAGTAGCCGACTATTTCGGTGAATTCTATGGTATATATAATAGTGGTAGGGAGAAGACGAAAATCGTGTTGAGGGCTTATGACGATGAAGCCTATTACCTGAGGGATCTCCCTATACATAAGAGTCAGCGCGAGATAGGCAGTGGCGATGGCTATACGGATTTTATGATAGAACTGAGACAGAACAAGGAACTAATAGCACTCCTTCTCTCCAGGCGCGAAAGGCTCAAAGTGCAATCTCCAGATAGCATAATCGATGACATGAAGGCGGCTTTGGATGCCACGAGGGCAAATTATAGCTGATTTATTGATTTTTTTCGAATTCTCTAAAAAGGTGGGTAACGTTTTTACCCACCTTTCGATTACCTTAGCCCCCGCAATCTGAAAATCGGAGAGCATTAACAACTAAAAACAACAAAACATTATGAACGATTCAAATTTTGATGAAATCGAAGAGTCATTGTTGCAGGTGCCTGCCAATGAACGCAGGTACCTGCAACAAGACAAGCCCCGCATTAGCGGAACAATCAATTTAAGCAGCCTGGAAAGCTACTGTATGGAACTACTGACATGGGAGGAAGCAAAGCCTATCGTTGACATGGTTGAGAAAATCTACGGCATCGATCCTCCGCCAAATGTGAAGAAGACCATCTGTAGGATCAAGCGGAATTTTAATCAGAAGATTTACGGCAAAGCCTTCAAGGTAAAGAAGGTTGTGATGAAGGCAGTAAAAATCGGGGCTTGGAACAAGATAACTAAAAACAGAAATGTAAATATAGACAAGGATTATGAAGAATAGACAATCGACGAGAATGTTCGGCATGACAGTGATGGGAGGAATAACCGTTAACGGCCCTATGTATGACATCCACGACAATCAGCATCTCCATTTCTATAATCACGACATGAAGCCTGAAGTGAAGAACCAGGCTCCGGCAGAGGAGGTGGAAGAAGAAACGTGGGAGATGAAGGAACTGAAGTTTTTCGACATGAAGAAGTTTGATACAGCGGAGAAACAGCTGAAGCTCTCAAAGGCTTTGAGGGTATCGGCTATGAAGATAGACCGCTCTACCGGCAGGGAATGGTTTGGGCTCTACGCTGCATATCGTTATGCCAGGAAGGAGACGGGCACCGATGGATGCTACGTGGACTTCTTTTGTGATATAGAATCGCTCATTCCGGATATGCTTACTATCATGAATTGCGAAGCCAAAGGCGACCTGAGATATCGGATATATACTAAAGGGCTAAGAAAAGAGGTGAAAGACTGGTATGTAGACAATAAAATACTGCCTCCTATCAACAGTCTTATATACCGCTCGTATCATTTTGGCTGTAACGAAGACCGTTTTCTTAAACTGAAGGGTATCATCAGCGAGCTGTATATTTGGCTGAAAGAAAACATGTAATCATCTCTAACAAAATGTGCAAGGCGTATCGAAAGATGCGCCTTTTTTTGTGTCCCTTCGGGGCGTGCGGGGCGCAGAAATGGCTATTTCGGGGCGTGCGGGGCGTGGCACTCCCCAAACAGAAATTTTCCAAAACCTATCTCAGAAATTATGCCCAAATTTGCAGCGGAATCAAGACGTAGCGACGTTTGCGATAATTTCTTTTTTTCATTTTTTTGCATGTCTCTGGTTCGTGAGAATAGGAGGCTTTTCAGACAGAAATAACAAATAACAATAATAATAAACTAAAGTTCGCCTTGAAGGGGGCGAAGTAAAACAAAACTTCAACGATGAAGAAAACAGATTTAATGCTGGAGATGATTTCCGATGAGGTAAAGGTGGTCTGTCAGGATCTGAGGCGTGAGTATGGCATCAGCCTGCTTGCAGACCGCGAGATGCTGGCTATGGAGAAGAAGGTGAGTCCTGAACTCTTCGGCATGCTGATGCAGCAACTGCTGGCCTTTCACGGCGACATGCAGCTGGAAATGGCCGAAGACCTGGCAATCTTCGCATCGGAACATGTGGCGCACACCACAGGATGTCCGTCAGCGGATATGGTCCTCGACTTGTGCTATACATGGATTGCGTGTGAGCACGGAATAGTGAGGAAAATGTAAAAATTAGAAAATGTAAGAATGTAAAAAATTTAAGAATGCAAAAATTGTGAGTTATGAAATACGATGATTTTGCAAACATCATGGCCATGTATCCCACCACTCCTACACGGAAGATATCTGAAGAGTTCGGGGTTTCTACAGTAATGATTAAGAACCTTGCTAATGGATTGGGCATCTACAAGAAAGGCAGGCGACATAAGCATAACATCCGCAAGGTTCTCGTCGTTTACAATGCCGTTACTGGGGAGGTGTGCTACCAAAGCAGGAATACCTATATCCCCATTTACAGTAAGAAACCTATTAAATTGAGAGCAAGAATATGAAGAAAGATTTGAAACATATCACGGTACTGACGGAGCCTAATGGGTATTCGCTCGAAATCGAAGGCGAGCAGTTTATGTACCATAGTGTAGAACGACTGATTAAAGGCATCGCCGTGCATCTGGGCCTCCTGATTGAAGAACCCTTGTCACATGAATATGCCGACAATCTGATAAAGTGCTTGAAAGACGGTTATATCCTGAGCAAAATCCGTCAGGAGAATGCCAGACTGAAGCGTGAATTGAAACAATTAAGAAAAGAGAGTAAAAAACAACTAATAAACAAACAATCAGATGGAAGAAATCTTTATTGAAAAGCCGGATGGAAAGCCGGTAAAGAATTTCCGCGCGAGAGTGAAGATGTACGGCAATGACGTCGTAGTAGTAAACCCGATGGAGCCCCGTGAGAGCAACAGAAGGATGATCAAGCAGAAGGGCAAGAGCTCGTTCTACAAGAGCGAGGGGGAGAAGGAGAGTTCCTACAGTATCCACATCAACGTGGATGCGAATGATCCCGATCCCGTGGCCACGATGCAGGAGGCCTTCAACGACCTTACGAAGGGCGAGCTGAAGACGGAACCCAAGCTTCAGGTAAAGGGCAAACTGCTCTACGACTCGGAGTATCTTCAGGTGTACCTGAACAAGACCCAGAAGAATGTGGTATTCAAGACCACCCTGCCTTGCAGCCCCACGATCGAGCGTGAATTGCTTCGCCTTCAGAGCGAAATGGGTAAGGTAATCGATGCCAATTACTCAGAGATTATCAAAGTGTTTAACACCGTCAAGAAGGAGGAAAAGAAAGCCGATTCTCCTTCAGACAAAGAAATTATTGATCGCGTTTAATTATGGAAAATTTACCAATCGTATATGAATCACAGATAGGAACCTTGTTCCTTGTAAAGAATGCAGGGCGCCAGACATTGCTGATGGCTCCGAATATGGAACTGACAACATTGGATGTCGAGGACAAGAACTGGATGAATTTTGATCACTTTTATCCTGAGCATGAGGGAAGCTATTTCCATTACCTATGTATGACAGGCGAAAAAGTATGTTCGGAAGACCTGATTGTTCCTCTTTTGCAAATGGGCGAAATGCTAGAGGAAGATGAAATCCTTAGGCATGCCCGCCATCTCAAATACTGGGGCGTAGAGTCGGATATGGAGCCTGTAACCCTCAATCTTTGCGTGAGGACTGAAAGAAACATTCCAGGCCATAAGAGCTATGAAATCTTTGGCGGCGGTGTCTTAATGAGAGGGAATGCAACAACAGAATGCACAGCAGAAGTTATCGGTTATGCTTTGCTCTATGCTGCTAAGACCGGATTCTTTTCATCGATTAACGTTTCCATTAATGGAGCTATAGATGAAGAAAATGCTGCGGCTGAAGATGTCTATGAGAAGGTCTGTGAGATCGTGCAGGGTGAAGGAATCATCAAAATGGCTGACTGCGTATGAATGGATGGGTGAATCAAAGCATGTTCGACGGGCAGGTATTTGCCCAGCTCGTCATTGACGATGCCATTAGCAAGAAGAGTCACAAAGTGGATGCAAGGCTTAACTATGCCACGATTGTCAGTGAGATAGCCAGATGGTTGACTGATTGGTTGTCCACTGAGATCCCAAAGCCCAGTGAACTTGTAGCCCTACTTACGGATGCCTTCCTGATGGTGATGAAAGCCAAGCGCAAGCCCCTGACAATGGAGAATTATGCCATCTTCATCAATGCCCTAAATGCAGATGTGATGAAAGAATTGGCAAAGGATTATGTCAAGAAAGGCAAAGGCATCCGAGAAACTTACCAGATTAAATAACTTAAAAACAATAAGATGGAATTATTAGCAACAGTAGTAGAGGTGGGCGCATACTCTGAGCGCCAGTATCAGAAGCAGGACGGCAGCTCTGAATACTTCAAGAGCCGAGGTATCGTGTTGAAGCATGGCGGGGACTGCATCTATGGTGAGATGACGGGAGAATTGGCCTCCAAGAACCGCGATACGCAGTTCTATCAGAACCAAATCTATGTGGTGAAAGGTTTCTGGAAGCAGCGTGTCTGGGGCGACAACAACGACCGCCATGAGAACGTGTTCTACATAACTGACATACAAAGTCTGTAGCCGATGATAACATTCCAAGAGAATACTCACTTTTCTCAGGCTCTTCCCTGCATAAGGGAAGAGTTCTGGGAGCAAGTCAGGAAGACGAGTACTGGCTGGAAAATTGATGCACGAAGAGCGATACTCGCTGCTGTAGAGGCATCGAAGACGGAGGGCATCGCTGCCATACAGAATTGGCTCAATAATGCTGACTATCAGAAATTCCTGCTGAAAAAGCAGAATATGAAGAAAAAGGCTGCCAAGGATGCTTGGGCTGCAAAGTCGGATGCGGATAAATTGCTTGCCTTTGCGCAGGAGCTGAAGGAGAATCTGCCTGCTTTTATCTTCTCATGTCGTGAGTTTGATAAGACAGAAACGGGTAAGGGGAATCCATTTTCCCATAGGAAATTAGCTGACTGTCACCTGAATGGTCTCTTTCTGCTCGACATTGATCATGTGGAGAATCCTATGGAGATATGGTGGAAACTGCGAGATGATGAAGAGCTCATGAAGCGAATTGCGCTGGTGCATCTGACGAGTAGCGGCTTTGGGGCGAGGATTGTAGGAATCGCTGATATTAATATCGGTAACCTTGCAGATAATCAGATTGTGTTAGCTGAAAAGCTTGGCTTTAAGGCTGATGAAAGCTGCATCGATGCTACCAGAATCTCTTTTGCTCCCAAAGAAGAGGATATCTTATACATTAATGAAGAAATTTTATTCAATTACTACAATGAAGAATTTGACAACAAGTACACTCCCGTTTATCGTGAGAAAAAGACGCAACCGTTATATCACAAATTCCCTTCTGCTGATGGGAATGATAGTAATCCTGCTGTTAAGACTGTTGCTGTGGCCGCTGAAACAGCTGAACAAGGGTCTGTACCTATCGGGCAAGTGGATGCTCAATCAATGGGTGACGCTATAAGGTGGCGAGGATATGAAATTCAGTCTATCATTGATCAGCGTTACGCTGGCAAGTTGCCATGCCAGGCGGACAGCAACAGACATAATGAAAGCCTCAAACTCGCCACAGACCTGTTGCTCATGCTCGACGGCGACAAGAAACTGGTGCAGCAGATTGTTGAAGGGCAAAGCTGGGTTCAGGAGATTATTGCGGAGCGTGATGAGAATGTAGAGCAGACGGTGGAATCGGCGGCGGAATGCGTGAAGCAGAAGGAGAAGAAGTACGCTTCTTCACAGCCTTCAAAGCCCATGCTGGAAGCCATTCAAGCCTTTACAGGTAAGAGTTTCCGCGAGATTGTCTCAGGGGCTGAGAGAGTCAATGAGTCGGAGGGCAATTACAGCAACAAGATGAACAAACTGTTGGAAGGCTGGGGGCGTGAGATTGAAGAACTCTTTCCTTATTTCCCGTTGCTGAAAGATGTCTGTGCAGGGCTGAAGCGCAGCCAGTATCCTGCGGCATTGTTCGTAGCTGGCGGTGCTGCCATGACGCTGATGACGCGCACTTGGTACCGCTTCTATCACCGCCCACAGCAGGAGCGCAGGCTGAATTGTTCCTTGTTCATCATTGGACACCCTGCCAGCAATAAGTCAATGGCTGATGATATCTTCGATATCCTTTCTGCTCCCATAGCGGCAGCGGATAAGGCGGGCAAGGCTGCACTGAACCGCTACAAGCAGGATCAGAAGAAGAAGGCGGCTAATAAAGAGGGTAAGGACAAACCGCAGGGCATCATCCGAATTCACCCGGCGCGTACCTCTAACGGTCAGCTGATTCAGGATATGCTGAACGCGAAGGAGACCGTTGAGGGCAAGGAGATCCAGCTGCACATGGTGACCTTTGATACCGAGCTTGATAACTCTATTACCTTGCAGCAGGGTGGTTCTTGGATCAACAAGCAGAGTATGGAACTGAAGGCCTTCCACAATGAGAAGGACGGACAGATGTATCAGAACTCGGATTCCCCGGTAGATGAATTCCATGTGACTTGGAACTTTATCTATACAGGAACGCCCATCGCCCTGAAGAAGAAGGTGACACCTCAGAACTTCGGCAGTGGTCTGTCTACGCGCCTAGCGGTGATCCCCATGCCAAAGACGAACTTTGAGATGATCGACTTCGAGGAGCAGACAACCATTGACTGGCAGCGTCTGGAGCGCATGAAGATGTGGGCATTCAAGTTGGATGCCCGCTATGGAGAACTGCCGCTATGGCCATTGGTGAGAAAACTCTATGACTGGACGGCAAACCGTATGGCGGATTGCGCGGAGGATGATTCGGAAGCCAATGAACTGATGTTGAAGCGCGTGCCCTATCATGCCCTCAATTATTCAGCTCCCTTCATCGACATGCGCCACTGGGAAAGTCTGCATCAGCAGGGCAGCTATTGGACTGGTGAGTATGAAGTGGATGAGATAGATTGGAGGCTCTGTGAGCTCATTGCCCGCATCCAGTATGCCACGCAGCAGCATTTCTTCGGGGTCTTGGCAGAGAAGTATTTCGATGACATGAACGGTGATGTGCAGATTACGGGCAAGCGGCACTATCAGAAAACGGTCAATGGCTTTAATCAGTTACCGGAAGTCTTCACAAAAACGGATGTCATGAAATGCTTTGGTTATAATAATTCTAATGGTGTAAGTGTAAAAATCAAACGTCTTTCTGAAATGAATCTCATAGAGCCCATTGATGAAGGCAATGATATAGGGAAATATAGGAAAATCCGAGAAATGCACTAGTGTTTTCAACATTTCAACAATTCAACAATTCAACAATTTGAGGATGCAAAACGTAGAAATTAATAAAACTATTAAACTCTCCGAGCATTTTTCGCTCGGAGAGTTGACAGTGACGAATGTGAAGACTGCGGATGGGAACATCCCTAGTCATGTGGCTATCGAAAACCTGAAGCGGTTGTGCAAATGGCTGGAAGCCTTACGCGCGCAGTATAATCTAAGGTATAGTGACGGCCATCACCTTATCCAGATTAACAGTGGGTATCGTTCAGAAGCGGTTAACAAGAAAGTTGGGGGTGCTCCCAACAGTAATCATCTCACTGGCTGTGCGGCGGATATTCGGGTGTATGGCATCGAGCAGGCATTGCGCTATGCTGTCATTCTTCTGAATTATGCGGATGATTCGGATCAGGACTTTGATGAGCTGCTTATTGAGCGGAATAAGCGCGGGGGGTATTGGATTCATTTCGCTGTAAGGCCTGATGGAAATCGTAGAAAGATTATGTTTCTTCAAACATAAGCAGGAAACGTTGCTAAACGTTAATTTTGGATGTTTATCGGGTAAAGGAAGTGTATTTGTTACATTTAAGGATTTTTAATACTCAACACGATGCAGTTTACTAAAAATTTTATAATTTTGCAACGGATATATATAATATAACTATTCAAGCCAATGACTCCGACATACTAACGTGGGGGCTATTACACACCTAATTAATAATATTACTAACAAACATGAACAAAACAACACTTATGGAAGTGGGCTATTCACGAAGCAAGGCTTTGGTGAAGGCTACCGCAGTGGCTGCATTGCTACTGGCCAACCCCGTGGCTGCGATGGCTAGCGACGGTGCTGCTGGCAAGCTGAACGTTCAGTCTGTACAACAGGGCTCGCTCAAGGTGAGCGGCGTGGTGAAGGACGTGGACGGTGAACCGATCATCGGTGCAAGCATCTTTGAGAAGGGTACCAAGAACGGTACGGTGACGGACGTGAACGGTAAGTTCTCCCTCGACGTGAAACCGGGGGCCAGCCTTATCGTGACGTATGTGGGCTACACCACGCAGGAGGTGTCGGCTACACGCAACCCGAACATCATCCTGCATGAGGATGACCATAACCTCAACGAGGTTGTGGTGATCGGTTACGGTACGCAGAAGAAGGCCGACGTGACTAGCGCCGTGGCCAGCGTGAAGAGTGAGGCCTTCAACAAGGGTGCCATCCTCGACGCAGGACAGCTGGTGCAGGGTAAGGTGGCTGGTCTGCAGATCTCACTGGCTAACGGTGACCCGACGGGTCGCACGAGCGTGATGCTGCGCGGTGCCTCGACGCTGATGGGCAGCCGCGACCCGCTGATTCTCGTGGACGGTGTGCCGGGCTCGTTCTCGACCGTGGCACCGGAGGAGATTGAGAGTATCGACGTGCTGAAGGACGGCTCGGCAACGGCTATCTACGGTACGCGCGGTACCAACGGTGTGATCATCATCACGACGAAGAGCGGCCGCCGCGAGCAGCCGACGACCATCGAATACAGTGGCTACGTGTCGGTGTCGAACCAGCTGAAGCGCCCCGACTTCATGGGGGCTGACGACCTGCGTGCCCGCTGGAAGGAGGGTCTGGAGTTCTCGGGTGCCAACGACCAGGACTACCACGCTACGACTAACTGGCTCGACGAGGTGAGCCGCACTGGCGTGAGCAACGTGCACAACGTGACGCTGCGTGGCGGCGGCAAGAGCACCAGCATGCTGGGCAACGTGACCTATGAGCAGCGACAGGGTACGCTGAAGAAGAGCGACATGAAGAACATCCGTGCAAGACTGGAACTGACGCACCGCATGTTCAACGACAAGCTGACCACCAACCTGCAGCTCATCGCCAACGAGCGCAAGAACAACGCGGGTATCGGCTTCGGTTATAACGTGTATCGCATGGCTTGTATACAGAACCCCACACAGCCGGTGTATGACGACGAGGGTAACTACGTGGAGCGCAACGTGTACTTCTACGACAACCCCATCACGCCGCTGAATGAGCACACGGGTACGAACCGCAACCGTAACATCAGATTCACGGGTTCGCTGGAGTTCCGCCCCATCTCGGACCTGATCATCAAGGGTATGCTCACGCGCAAGGGACAGAGCAACGACCGCGGCTACTACTACTCGCACAAGGCCGTGACTACGACGGAGTCGGGCTACAACGGCTATGCCTATAACTACAGCTACGACCTGATCAACGACCTCTACGAGATCACCGCTGACTGGCACCACACCTTCGACAAGCACAACGTGGGCGTGATCGTGGGCTACAACTACGAGAAGACGCGCTACGAGTGGTTTGACGAATCGAACCGCAACTTCCCGACGGACTCCTACACCTATCATAAGATTGAGACGGGTAAGGGTCTGCAGAACGGTGCCGCCACGATGTCGTCGTATAAGCAGGAGGATACGCTCATCGGTCTCTTCGGCCGCGTGACCTACAACTATGACGACCGCTACCTGCTGATGGCCTCGCTGAGAAGAGAGGGCTCGTCGAAGTTCGGTGCCGACCATAAGTGGGGTACCTTCCCGGGCGTGTCTGCCGGATGGCGCATCAACAACGAGAAGTTCATGAAGGGCGTGAAATGGGTGGACAACCTGAAGCTGCGCGTGGGCTACGGTGTGACGGGTATCAACATCAACGACCCCTACCAGTCGCTGGCCTCGCTGAACTATACGAACTACTTCCTCTACGACGGACAGTGGATCAGCACGCTGGTGCCGGCTCGTAACGCCAACCCTGACCTGCGCTGGGAGAAGAAGATCGAGTATAACCTGGGTATCGACTTCGAACTGCTGAAGGGTCGTCTGGGCGGTGCCATCGACCTGTATCAGCGCGATACGAAGGACGGACTGTGGAACTACACCGTGCCCGTGCCGCCGTATCAGTACAGCACCATCATGGCCAACGTGGCTAAGATACGCAACTCGGGTATCGAGATCCTCGTGAACTTCGTGCCCATCCGTACGAAGGACTTCGAGTGGCGCGGCAACATCTCGTACTCGCACAACAAGAACGAGGTGCGCTCCATCAGCAACGACCAGTTCACCATGTCTACCGACTACTTCTACACCGGACATACCGGCGAGCCTATCCAGACCTCGACACACCGCGTGAAGGTGGGAGAGCCTCTCGGACAGTTCTTCGGACTGAAGAGCGTGGGCCTCGACGAGTCGGGTAAATGGGTGGTGGAGCGCCTGAAGCACGACGATCCCAACGACCCCGAGAAGGTGACGGGTACCTACTACGGACTGGCAGAGGATGCCAACGACGCAGACAAGCAGGTGCTGGGCAACGGTATCGCCAAGCACTTCCTGAACTTCAACAACACGCTGACCTACAAGGGATTCGACCTCTCTATCAATATGCGCGGACAGTTTGGCTTCCAGATCCTGAACTTCCAGGAGATGTACTACGCCAACCCCACCATCCAGTATAACGTGCTGAACTCGGCCTTCGACATGCACCCCGTGGTGAGCGTGAGCGAGGACGGCAGCAGCATCAGCTATACCGGCAAGCAGACCCGCATCGCCGACGCGCAGCGCTACGTGAGCGAATACGTGGAGAACGGCTCGTTCTGGAAGATCGACAACCTGACGCTGGGCTACACCTTCAACACCTCGAAGTGGAAGATCGTGCGCAACCTGCGCGTCTATGCCTCTTGCCTGAACCTGCTGACCATCACCAGCTACAAGGGACTTGACCCGGAGATGAGCTTCCGCGGCGACGAGACCGGCGGCTATGCACTGGCCTTCGGTACCGACCACCGCGACAAGTTCCCCACCATCCGCTCGTACACCTTTGGTATCAACGTTACTTTCTAACTCATTAACAGACACAGAATATGAAAAAACATATCTATCGCATCGCGGCGCTCGCCGTGGGAGGAATGCTGACGCTCGCAAGCTGCTCTAACCTTGACGAGCACGTATATTCGGAGGTAACGGAGGAAAGCTTCCAGCCTACCGAGCAGGACGCGGCTGCACTGCTGGCCAGTGCATACAGGCCGCTCACCTATATCTTCGACTGGCAGGGACTCTTCGACCTGGAAGAGGAACCCGGCGACTGTATCATCACACCTACACGACCCAACGGATGGGACGACGGCGGTACCTACCGGCGCATGCACCAGCACGGATGGGACTCGGAGGAGTGGCAGCCCTGGAACACCTACCTCACGGCCTATGAGGGTATCAACAACGCCAACCGCGTGAAAGACCAGATCGAGAGCGGCGCACTGCCCGTGGGTGACCTGAAGGAGCCGATGATCGCCGAACTGCGCGCCATCCGTGCCCTGTGGTACTACATCCTGCTCGACAACCACGGCAACGTGCCCCTGGTGACGGCTTTCACCGACGAGACGCCGACACAGGCAACGCGCCAGCAGATCTACGAGTTCGTGGTGAAGGAACTGACGGAGGTGCTGCCGAACCTGAGCAAGGAGAACGACGGCACAACCTACGGCCGCATGAACTACTGGGCTGCACAGGCTACGCTGATGCGTACGTATCTGAACGCAGAGGAATACGTGGGACAGGCGCACTACCAGGAAGCACTGGCTTGTGCCAACGATATCATCAACGGCGGCAAGTTCGAGCTGGCGCCCGACTACAAGGCCATGTTCTCTTACGACAACGAGGCTAACGTGGAGTGTATCTTCGCCGTGCCTTACGACCGTCTGTACAGCGGCTTTAGCCAGCAGCACAAGTGGTATCCCCCCGCAGCACGCCAGTGCCCGCTGTTCCAGCCTGCTGACTACTTCTGGGGCGGCAGCTGCGCGAACCCGCAGTTCATCAATGCCTACGAGGAGGGTGACAAGCGTCTGGAGGCTACATGGCTGATGGGCGAGCAGTATGACGGCAGCGGCAACCTGCTGTGGACCTGCAAGAACTACCTGCCATCGCTGACCTGCTTCAACGAGGCCGGAGAGAACCACACGAACATCGACTGGGGCTACCGTGTATGGAAGTACACACCGGATCCCAACACCGCCAACGGTGCCTGGAGCAACGACTTCCCCTTCTTCCGCTATACGGAGGTGCTCTACACGAAGGCAGAGTGTCTGCTGCGCCTGGGACAGAACAAGCAGGAGGCTGCCGACATCGTATCAACGGTGCGCGCCCGCGTGTTTGACGATGCTGCACAGGCTACGGTCACCGTGGAAGACCTTGAAGGTGACACCAATATCAAGTACGGTCTGCTGGACTGGGACAACAACATCGTGAAGGGTACGGAGCCTGCGGGCAAGCTGGCACTGGGCGGTATGTACGACGAGTGGGCGAAGGAGTTTGCCTGCGAGGCACAGCGCCGCACGCAGATGATCCGCTTCGGTACCTATTCTACCTACAACTGGTTCAACCACGACGTGAACCTCTACGGCGTGAAGGACGGCCACACGAAGCTGTTCCCCATCCCGCTGGAGGAGCTACAGGCCAACGGCAACCTGAAACAGAATCCCGGATACTAACTAAATAACTTTGTCGGGGAGGGGGCATCTAGGTGCCCTCTCTCTTTTATTGTCAAATGCAAAGTAGATCCATGAACAAGTTACTGATTACGTTATGCTGCGCGGTATGTTGGATAACAACCTCCGCACAACAATTCTTCGGCAAGCCGAAGCCACTGAACGACTCTCTCTATAACACCCTGGCCCAGACCCCGCCGATGGGTTGGAACTCATGGAACAAATTCGGCTGTGACGTGAGTGAGGATCTTATCAAGAGCATGGCCGATGCCATGGTGGAGAGCGGCATGAAGGATGCCGGTTATAAATACATCGTCATCGACGACTGCTGGCAAATCGACCGCGACTCGATGGGTAACATCGTGCCCGATCCCGCCAAGTTCCCCAGTGGCATGAAAGCACTGGCTGATTATGTTCACTCCAAGGGACTGCTCTTCGGACTCTACTCCTGTGCAGGCAGCTACACCTGTCAGGGGCGCCCCGGCAGTCGTGGCCATCAGTTCCAGGATGCCTTGCAGTATGCTCGCTGGGGCGTGGACTACCTGAAGTACGACTGGTGTAGCGACGAGGGACAGAATGCGCAGGCTGCCTACGCCACGATGAGCGATGCCATCAAGGAGAGCGGACGCCCCATCGTGCTCAGCATCTGTGAGTGGGGCGAGAACGAGCCGTGGAAATGGGGCAAGGGCATCGGCCATCTGTGGCGTGTCACTGCCGACATCCGCGACTGCTACGATTGCCTCTTCGACTGGGGCGGCGTGGGTGTCACGAACATCATCGACAAGATGGCCGACCTCTATCCCTACGCCGGACCTGGCCACTGGAACGATGCCGAGATGCTGGAGATCGGCAACGGTGGCATGACCCGCGACGAGTATATCACCCACTTCTCCATGTGGTGTATGCTAGCCGCCCCGCTGATGGCGGGCAACGACATCACGAACATGAGTGCCGAGACACGCGAGATTCTGCTCAACAAAGAGGTGATTGCCGTCGATCAGGATCCACTCGGACAGCAGGCCCGCCGTTTTATGGACATGGGCGACCACGAGATATGGGCAAAGCCACTAGCCAATGGCGAACTCGCCATGTGCTTTATGAACCGCTCGGAACTGCCGTGGACACTCGACTACGACTGGCGAAAGAATGCCATCTACTATGCCCGCGACGTCAGTTTCCGCAAACATGAATATAAGGTGCGCGACCTGTGGCAGCACAAGGACATCGGAACCAGCAAACAAAATCTGAAGACCGTCATCCCCACCCACGGCGTGCTGATGGTCAGACTAACCAAAGCAGATTAAACGAGAAACTCAAATAGAAGACAAATGAAAAAGACATTAACGATACTTTTCAGCTGCCTGGCCACGAGCATGATGGCCCAAGGCACACTCGCGGACTATAACCGCGCCTACGGCCTGCGGGAGAAATTCAGCGCGAAGAAGATCCTGCACAGCGGCGTGGAGCCCCACTGGATCGACGATACCGAGACCTTCTGGTATAAGACAACTACCGAGGAGGGGGAGGTGTATGTGAAGATAGACCCTGCCACCGGCAGCCGCAGCGTGCAGCAGGACACCACAGGACTGCACATCAAAGCGCGACCGCAATGGCCCCGCGACAACGGCGAGGACGGACACTATTGGAGCGAGACTGACGACGAGCGCAAGGCAGAGCCTGCCAAATCGCCCGACGGCAAGTACACCGCCTACATCCACGGCTGGGACATCGCCGTGAAGGACAGCACGGGGCAGGAGCGCGTGCTGACGATGGACGGCTGCCCGGGGAACTACTATTCCGCCTACATCTACTGGGCACCCGACAGCAGGCACTTCGCCGTGTGCAAGATCCGCAGCGTGGAGAAGCGCTACGTGTACTACGTGGAGGCGGCTCCGAAGGATCAGTTCAACCCGAAGCTGCACAAGCAGGAGTATCAGAAGCCGGGCGACGACCTGATGCAGAAGACACCCGTGATCTTCGATGCGGAGACGGGCAACAGCGTGAAGGCAGACTACGCACAAATCAGCAACCAGTACAGTCTGGAGTACCTGCAGTGGAGCGACAACGAGACCTTCACCTTCGAGTATAACCAGCGCGGACACCAGCAGTACAGTCTGATGGCGATGTCGGCAAAAGACGGCAGCCTGCGCACCATCGTCGAGGACAAAAGCGACAAGTACGTGAACTGGACCCGCATCTGGCGCCATCATTTCGCAGACACGAAGCGCCTGCTGTGGACGAGCGAGCGCGACAACTACAACCATCTGTATCTCGTAGACAAGCAGACGGGTGAGCTGCGCCAGATCACCAAGGGTGCGTGGTACGTGCGCCAGGTGCAGTATGTGGACGAGGCGCAGGGCGTCGTGTACTTCTCTGCCAACGGCATGAACAAGCAGGAGGATCCCTACTTCATCCACTACTACCGCATCGGACTCGACGGCAAGAACCTCGTGGCGCTGACACCCGAGGCTGCGATGCACCGTGCCACGCTGTCGCCGGATCACCGGTATCTCGTAGACGTGTACTCCACCCCGAGCGAGGCTCCCGTGGCCGTGCTGAGGAGTGCCGGCGACGGCAAGGTGGTGATGCCGCTGGAGAAGGCAGACATCAGTGCACTGCTGGCAGAAGGATGGCAGGCACCGGAGGTATTCCATGCCAAGGGCCGCGACGGCAAGACAGAGATGTGGGGCAACATCTACCGGCCCTCGAACCTCGACCCCACGAAGAAATACCCCATCATCGAGTATATCTACTCGGGCCCCGGCGACCAGTACGTGCCGAAGGTGTTCAAGCCCTACGACTACTATATGTCGTCGCTGGCAGAGCTGGGCTTCATCGTGGTGATGGTAGACGGCATGACCACCTCCTTCCGCTCGAAGCAGTTTGAGGAGGTGTGCTACAAGAACCTGAAGGACGGCGGCTATCCCGACCACAGGCTGTGGATAGAGGCTGCCGCGAAGCGATATCCATACATGGATCTGGAGCGCGTAGGCATCTACGGCTGCAGTGCCGGCGGACAGGAGGCCATGAGTCATCTGCTGCTGCACCCCGACTTCTACAAGGCGGGCTATGCTGCCTGCGGCTGTCACGACAACAGGATGGACAAGATCTGGTGGAACGAACAGTGGCTGGGCTATCCGCTGGACAAGAGCTACCTCGAAGGCTCGAACATCGAGAACGCGAAGCTGCTCTCGCGGCCGCTGATGATCTGCTGGGGAGAGCTCGACGACAATGTTGACCCC
>Ga0247608_10001697_pt1 | contig 29475 bp, 18 predicted proteins | sample 176DNAGHGlowgp2_FD_193490 | JGI IMG/M metagenome (GOLD analysis project Ga0247608, IMG submission 193490) | Sheep rumen microbial communities from Palmerston North, Manawatu-Wanganui, New Zealand - 1766 DNA GHGlow gp2 | ecosystem: Host-associated > Mammals > Digestive system > Stomach > Rumen ... | reverse complement strand
GATGCAGACAACGCAATCAGCTACTACAAGAAAGCAATTCTCCGCTACATCAACGCAAACAACTACAATGCATGTAAGGAAGTATGGACAAAGCTCGTTCAGCTTATGCCGGATGAATTCGACTTCTTCCAGAACATCAGAAGAAAGATTTCTAAGCAGATGGGTGATATTAAAACTACTACCCTCATGCAGGAACTCTACAACTACTATAAAGACAACAAAAAATGGGATACTGCAATCATCATTCTTAAGCAGAATCTCGAAATTGATCCTAAAGATTCATGGGCTCGTAAGGAAATTACAGACTGTTTCCGCGGCAAGTATGCTGCACACAGCCACCTCGAAGACTATATCCGCTCTTCTAACCTTTCTCAGAGCTACAGAAACGTATTCGAAGCCATCAACGACTTTGAAAAGCACATTGCTTTTGACAAGGGTGGATTCGTATTCCACAGAAACTGGGGCGTTGGTATCATCAAGAGCCTTGATAACGATACTCTTACAATCAACTTTGGTAAGGCTGCCGGAATCCACGAAATTAAGCTTTCTATGGCCGTTACAGCCCTCAAACCACTTGCGAAAGACCACATCTGGGTACTCAAAGCCCTCAACTATGTAAAAGAAGGTGACAAGAAGGTTCCTCTTGCTGAAAAAATCAAGAAAGACAAGGAATGGACTCTTAAAACAATCATCAAGAGCTACGACAACAACTGTGACCTTAAGACAATCAAAAACGAACTTGTACACACAGTTACAGAAAAAGACGGAAAAACTAAGAAAGAACTCGGTATTCTTACTTCCGGAGAATGGACTTCATGGAATGCTGCTGCAAAGAAGATTCTCGAAACAAATCCTGTATTCGGTGTAAATCCTAACGACATCAATATGTACACTGTTCGCGAAGGAAACATTACTCCTGTAGAGAAGCTTGCAAACGAGTTCAAGGCTCAGAAAGCCTTCTTTGCCCGTGTAGATATCTTTATGAAGTTCTTTAATGATGAAGATATGGACCGCACAAACGACAACTTTGCCGAAATGTACGCATACTTCACAGGCTTCCTCAAGAATATTTCTAAGATTACAGAACAGGTTATTGCTTCTTACCTTATTGCACGCTATGTAAGCGCTCAGGACTCACGCTTCCTCTACCCTGTAAAAGAAACATTCGCAGAAATCTATAGCCGCATTGAAGATCCACGTGAGCTGTTCAAGGAACTCAAGGATTCTAAGAATACTCACCTCAAGGCAGACTTCCTTGAATGCATTAAGATGCTTCCAGACTGGAACAAGGAATATATCCGCCTCTTCCCTACTGTACTCGACATGAAGCTTATCAACGAGCTTATTAATGCAGGCTTTACAGCAGATGTTCAGAAGCTGGCAAAAACAAGCTTTGAAGCATACAAAGATTACCGCGAAACTGTTCTTTTCTTCTTTGAGAAGTGTCAGAACCTCGAATGGTTCAAGAACGCTGGTATTTCTTATGAAAAACAGCTGATTACCCTCATCAACGTAATTGAACTTACATTCCGCGAAATCAACAACCACGTTAATACAACAGAAAACAAGAAGATTAACAAGAAAGCAACCGAGCTTCTTTTCGATAATGATACAATCTTTACTTACATGTTCGCTAAAGACGAAGACACTGTTAAGAAGATGTACACTCTTATTGATGATATTGCAGACATTGATCCTTCTTACAAGTCAACTGCACGTAACAAGATTCTTGAAAAATACCCAGACTTCAAGTTCCGTGTATCTGAAGAAAAGCTTACACAGCCTAAGGGCATGATCGTAACTTCTAAGAAGCTTGCAGAAAAGAAGGCAGAAATCGACGACATTAAGAATGTTCAGCTCGAAAAGAACAAGGTTGAACTTGCAGATGCTAAGGCTAAGGGAGACCTTAAAGAAAACGCTGAATACCAGGCTGCTAAGGAACAGAAGCATCAGCTTGAACTTAGACTTTCTAAACTTCAGGAAGAGCTTAACCGCGCCGTTATCTTTGACCCTACAACAAGCACAACTGCAATTGTTTCTTTTGCTACAGAAGTTACACTCCACGACAACATCGAAAACAAAGATGAAGTTTATACAATTCTTGGACCTTGGGAATCTGATCCGGACAACAACATCATTTCTTACATGTCACCATTCGGAAACGCAATTCTCGACAAGAAGGTTGGAGACAATGCTAAGTTCGTAATCAACGAGCACAGCTACGACTATACTATTAAGGCTATTAACAAGGCAAAGGATTTCTAATAAACTTGCCCGCTAAGCGGGCAGGAAAAGTCAGTCAGGAGAGATTTTCAAGTGGATAACCTTACAGCAAGAATCATTGAATTGTCATCGGGTGTTTATGTAATTCCGGGGACAACAAATGTTGGTGTAGTTACAAATGAAAATCTCTCTTCTAACGGCTCCTCTGTAGATGTATATCTTATTGATTCCGGCTCTACAGAAATTGACGGAGAATATGTTTTAGACGTACTTAAAGCATTTTTTGAACAGCAGGGGCAGTCTTTTACCGTAAAAGCAATTATAACAACCCATGGGCACGCAGATCACTGTGGTGCCCATAATTTTTTAAAGCAGGAAACAGGCTGTCAGCTCTGGGCTGCAAAGCATGAACAGGGAGCTATGGAAACTCCAATAATTCAGGGAACTGTTTTATGGGGCGGCTACCCTCCTCACGAAATGAGAACCCTCTTCTTTATGCCTTCTCCAACTTATGTAGACCACATTATTAAGACTGATGAAATCATTGAGCTTTCCGGCAGCAGAAAACTTTCCTTTATGGAACTTACCGGCCACAGCTACGAAACTCTTGCCGTTATTATTTCTGATAAAAATGATAAAAAGGTGATTTTCCCTGGAGACAATATTTTCCCGCGAAATGAAATCATCAATCACTGGATTCCTTTAATTTTGAATCCGGTTCAGTATATGGAGTCTCTGGATAAACTCTGCGCAATTGAAAAAGTTGAATGGTGCATTCCAAGCCACGGAGACTTCTTAAAACGAAACATAAATGAAGCTGCAGAGCTTAACAAAATTGCAATTATTTCTACAAGAACCTGTATTCTTGATTCCTTAAAAACAAAAAAACGTCTAACTGTAGAAGAGATTGTAAAATATGTTGCGGATAAAAATGATATGCAGCTTACTTTAAGTCAGTACGCCCTGGTTCACTCTACCATAAAATCTTATATTGCGGTTATGCACGATGCCCGCGAAATAAAAATGGAAGTGAGCGACAATAAATTGTACTTCTCACTTCCAGTATCAAAGTTTTAGTATTTATTATTTACCTCTTTGCTCTCGTCCCAGTTCTCAATAATTTTACTTCCGCTTGAAGTTCCGATTCTGCTTGCACCTGCTTCAAGCATGGTAATAAGGGTTCTTGCGCTTCTGATTCCGCCCGAAGCCTTTACTCCCATATCAGGACCAACAGTGTCGCGCATAAGCTTAACGTGATGTTCACTTGCTCCGTTAGGAAGAGGATTTCCATCAATTCCCTTTGGATTTGCAAAACCGGTAGAAGTCTTAACAAAATCAGCACCGGCCTTTTTAGCACAAAGACAGCAATTTACAATAGCAGCATCATCAAGAAGACAGGTTTCAAGAATTGTCTTTACAATAATATTCTTTCCGATTTTTTTACCGGCTTCTTTACAGGCAGTAACTACATCAAGAATATCAGTTTCAACTTCTGAAAAGCGGCCGTCCTTTGCAGCACCAATATTGATTACCATATCAATTTCGTCTGCACCATTGGCAATTGCATTTTCAGATTCGTTTATCTTGTCTTTTGTTGTTGTTGCTCCCAGAGGAAAACCTACTACAGTACAAACCTTTACACCAGAACCTTCCAGTTCATTTGCTGCAGCAGAAACATAAACAGGGTTTACACAAACGGAAGCAAAACCGTAGCGGCGGGCTTCCTGACACAACAAAACAATTTCTCTGATTCCAGCCTGTGGAGCCAGCAGAGTATGATCAATATATTTAGCGAGTACGTCTTTAGTCATAAGCAGATTATACTTTACAACTAAGATTTATTCAAATATCAGTTGCGATTTTTCACCTGTTGATGTATTATTTTAACTAGATTTTAAATTTTATAGGAGCAAATATGGCATTTAAAATTACAGACCAGTGCGTAAACTGTGGAGCTTGCGAACCGGACTGCCCGGTAGGAGCAATTGCAGAAAAAGATGGCGCTCGCGCTATCGATGCTGAAAAGTGCATCAGCTGTGGTTCATGCGCAGCTTCTTGTCCAGCAGAAGCAATTGTTGAAGAATAGATTGATTTCTTTAAACTACGTAACGGGGCTTTCTAAAAGACAGCCCCGTTTTTTTAACATTTTTTTATTTAGCCTCTTTTTTCTGATTTTCTCCCCGGAGAAAGGTTCTGCGGGTTTACTTTATGCAGATGAATCAGAAGATAAAATCAACAGAATCATAATTGAAAAAGATAAGCTGCCACTTATAAACAGCATTTCCCCTTCCCGCGCCAATACAGTTTTCCGCGATTATAACAGTATTGTGGAATCAAACAGAAAAGCCATAAGCGCCGGCCGTGAACCGGAAATAATGTTCTTTCAATATAAAAACACAGAACGTTTTACCTTCCAGGGAGTAGCTGCACGTTCTACAATGAATCAGGAAACCCTGGCAACATTAAATCAGATAGAAAATGCTCAGGATGATGTAAAGGAAAAAACATTCATTCTGCCGGTTGTAGACGGACTTTTTATTGCCATGGACCGCGGAATCAACTCAATTGAAGTACTTTTGCAGGAAAATTACAGCCATCAAACCTTAACAAAAAATGTCATATATTATAATATTGAAGGGAGAGATTATATCTTCTTACGCAGCAAACGCTTTACCCCCACAGAAAGAGCATATTTTCTCGACTCTGCCCTGAGACTTCCGCTGGACAATGATTCCTATTGGGTTTCTTCGGAATTTGGAAAAAGAAAAAATCCTTTTTCCGGCGAAATGAAAAACCACAATGGAATTGATTTAGCAGCAGAAGAAGGTACTCCGGTCTACGCCATAAAAGACGGCGCTGTTTATGCGGCAATCGAAAAGGATGTCGAGTTCGGAAATTACTTAATTCTGAGTCACGACCAGGGTAAAATGACAAGTGTATATGCTCACCTTTCTAAGATATTTGTAGACAGATATCAATACGTAAAAAAAGGTGATGTAATAGGCCTCGTAGGCCAGACGGGAAAGGCGACCGGTCCTCATCTTCATTTTGAAATAAGACAGGGCGGAAAGGCCGAAGACCCGCGGAATAAACTGAATATTAAAGAGTAATGAAAAAGCTGACTTGCGCTAAAACAATTCTGATTTCTCTCCTTACTGCCTGCTGGAGCCTTAGTCCTCTGGCTGCAGAAAGCTTTCGCGTAAGCAAAGTTCATGAGATTTCTGTTACCCAGACAGCTGAATCTGAAGACACTGCAAAGCTTGGTATAAACGAAGCCCTTGCCATTACCCTCCCCGCAGACCAGACCTTTATAGAAGGACTTGAACTTAAATTTGATATTCCCGAAGCAGTTGCATCCTGGATGGATTCTGTAGCCTGTTCTGTATATGCAAACATCAGCCCTACACCAAAGGCTTCGCAGATTGACTATAGCGGTACCAGAGCCTATGTAAAAACCTTACCTGGTAAACTTTCCTGGGTTCTGCAGATTCCACTTAAGAAAGACAATTCCATAAAATCAAATAACTATACAACAAAAGTAGATACTGTAATAAGCCCGTCTAAAAATGTAATTTTTGTACGTTTGCAGCCGGTTATGAAAGGCGTTCCGGAAGAAACACTCAATGCAATTATTCCAATTACAGTAAAGCCGATTCTTATGAACAAAGGCCAGCTTGTCTTTAAGCTTCTTCCTCCGGAAAAAAAACTTGAGCCATGTACTATTTTTGTAGATGACCAGATGCTTTCTGATTCAGACAATCAGAAGGTACTGCTGGATACAGGCATTCATAATATTTCGATTATTTCTGAAGCTTACCGCAACGAAGTACGTACTGTCCGCATTGACCGTGCAAAAACCACAGAGCTCTTTGTAGAAATGAAGAGTCTTGAACCTACCCTGCTTATTACTGCACCGGAAGGTACTGAAGTTACTCTGGATGATGTAAAATGCACAAGCTTCGGCAAAGAATTTGTAATTTCCGAAGGTGAACATAAAATCAAATTCCATATCGGGGATTATGAAATTGTGCGTTCTATTACTGCAAATAAGGGCAAAACCTACACCGCAAACTTCTCTCTGGATCTGGACATTACTGAAAATTAAAAATATTTTTCATTTAGATTAAAGATTTCGGGTACTGGGGTCGATAATAAATATATCGGGAACATTTTCCCCTCCCACCCATGTTCCCGATATGCCTGATGGGCATGGCTCGGATCTATTCCGAGCCTTTTTTATTTTAAATCATTATCCCGCCCCCCCCCAGTGAAAAAGAGTCCCAGCCAACGGGGTGATGTTGTCTGGGACTCTTTTTCACTGGGGTGCTGGTCAAGTGTTTTGTAAAAAAGGCTCGTACTCTCTTTACACGGTGGTTGAGTAGATCGAAGACCGTATCGAAACCACCGTTGCTACTAAGAAAGCGAAACTATTCACTTTTTTGATGATTTCTACTATAATATGCAGAATATGACAAAGATTAAAAAATCTGGAATTGTGATCATCTCGCTGTTCTTTTTGGGCTCTCTTCTTCTTGGTGCTCTTTTGGGATGGTCTGTTTCTGAAACCCGCAATATAATTAATTCTGAATATATAACTGATTTTGATACTGCGCTTCCTACCAAACTTCTTGATATTAATGGTGAAATAATTACTGAATTCGCTTCTGATGAAAAGCGCGAAATTATTGCATACAACAATCTTCCACAGCAGATGATTGATGCCCTTATTACCCGAGAGGATAACGTATTCTTTTCTCATGCAGGCTTTAATCTTAAGGCTATTATGCGAGGCGTTGTTGGTGTTATTACCCGCCGTTCACTTGGTGGCGGTTCTACACTCACACAGCAGATTGCCGGAACACTCTACTGCGACCGTACAGATAAATCTGTTTTACGAAAGCTTAAGGAATTGTGGTGGGCCATTCAGATGGAACGCCGTTATTCTAAAAACGAAATACTTGAGCTCTATCTTAATAAAATCTATTTTGGTGGCGGTACATACGGTGTAAACGCTGCTTCAAAATATTACTTTGGCCATGATGCTACAGAAATCACCCCTGCAGAGGCTGCCATTCTTGTAATTCAGCTTTCTAACCCGGCTTTCTACAATCCTTTTGATCATCCTAACCGGGCCATGGACCGCCAGAAATACGTTCTTGCTTCCATGGTTGACGCAGGCTTCCTTACTCAGGAAGAAGCAGATGAATCTTTTGAAAATTACTGGGCAAACTTTGACTACACACGAACTTCAACCTCAGCTTACATGATGCGTGATGATAAGGCTCCCTGGTTCAGTGAGTTTGTACGCCGCGAGCTTTCAAGCATGATTTACGGTTCTGATGATATTTACACATCAGGCTTTACAGTAAATACAACCCTCAACCTTGCTCACCAGCAGATTGCCCAGGATGTAATGATTAAATATATTGAAGATGCAAACAAACGCTACAAGCGTGAGCACTCTTCTAAAACAGGTGTTGCAACAAATGTCTTTGTTCCTATGACAGAAATGCTGGCCCTTCTTTTTGATATTCCGGAATTAAAGGTAAGTGAGCAGAGAACTGAAATTGTTGCAAACAATACTTACATTAATAAAATCAATCCTGTTCTTGATGCAATTTCCCTTATGACAGGAACAGAAAAACTCAAGGTAAATATCGTAAACCGTGCAACTGCACTTGCAAAACAGAATGAAGAAAAAACAACCATTGAAGGTACAATGGTTGCCCTCGACCATTCAAACGGTTATATCGATGCACTTGTAGGCGGAAGTAAGTTTGATTCTGACAATCAGTTTATAAGAGCTACTCAGGCAAAGGTTCAGCCGGGTTCTACTTTTAAGCCGCTTTACTACTCTGCTGCAATCGACTCACGAAAGTTTACTCCTACAACTCAGATTTCCGACTCCATGGTTGTATTCCATACTGCAGATGGTAAGCCTTATATTCCACTTAACTTCCGTGGTGAATGGGAAGGTAATGTTTCTGTATGGTATGCCCTTACCCGTTCTATGAACGTTCCGTCTCTTAAGATTCTCGACGGTATTGGTTTTGAGGCTGCTATTGACCGTGCATCCAAGCTTCTTGGAATTCCTCAGGATGAGCTCGAAAGCCGCAGCTTCCTGCCTGTATATCCGCTTGGTCTTGGTGTTTGTTCCGTACGTCCAATTGAAATGGCCCGTGCTTATGCAATTTTTGCAAACGGTGGTAAAGAAATTACACCAATGGCAATCCGCACTGTAGAAGATAAAAACGGAAACGTAATTTTGAATCCTGAACTTGATATCAGAAAGGCTCAGGCTGCCAAGGGTGAAAAGATTCAGGTTATTTCTCCTCAGACTTCATTTGTAATGATTAAGCTGCTTGAGCAGACTGTAAATAACGGCGGTACCCTGGGTGCCCAGAAGTGGCACTTTGATTATCGTGATGCAAACGGCAAACGTTATACAATGCCTGCCGGAGGTAAAACCGGTACTACCCAGAACTGGGCCGATGCCTGGACCTGTGGTATTACACCTTACTACGCTGCTGCCTTCTGGTTTGGATTTGATAAGCCTGGCCAGTCGCTTGGTCTTAATATTACTGGTGCAACTCTTGCAGGTTTTGCCTGGGGTGAATATTTTGATAAGGTTCACGCAGATCTTCCATATAAAAACTGGATTAAACCTCTGGAGGGTGTAATTGAATGTACGGTTTGTGCAGACAGCGGTATGATTCTTACAGAGTCCTGCGAGCACTCAACTACCCAGTGGTATCTGGAAGGAACTCAACCTACAGAAATCTGTCCTATTCACTCAAGTACTTCGAACTCTGTAATTTCTATCATTCGTCTTGAAAAAGAAATGTATAAATCAGGCCAGAGAATGTCTTTTGATTTTGATACTACACCGCTTAGCTTTGACCTTAATGCTCCTCTTACAGGCAGCTTCAGCGACGAAGACGATGAAGAAGATGAGGAATTTATAGATAATTCAGCATCTAAGTTTGACTACAATGCACTTATGGAGTAGACTAAAACTGTGTTAGTACAAATCAAAGACATCAAGATTAAAAAGCGGGTTCGTAAAGACCTGGGTAATCTTGAAGACTTGAAAGACAGTATGAAAATCTACGGACTTATGAATCCGATTACCCTCAACAGTAAGTATGAGCTGATTGCGGGTGAACGCCGTTTACAGTCTGCAATTCAGCTGGGCTGGACAAGCATCAACGCTAACATAGTAGATAACCTCACAGAAGTAGAACAGCTGGAAATGGAAATTGAAGAAAACAACCAGCGCAAAGAATTTACAGACGCCGAACTTATGGAAGGCTACAAGAGACTTCAGCGACTCCGTAATCCAAACATCTTCTACCGGATCTACCTCTTCTTCAAGCATCTTTTTGAAAAGATTGCCGACTTCTTCCGTAACAGATAATTCTCAGGAAAACTCAAATGTCGTATATAAAAAAAATCACAGCAATTACAGCAGTTTTCATAATGCTTGTTTCAGGCCTTTCTGCAACCGGAGCCGGAATTCAAATTGGTGGAAATCCGGGTATATTTATAAATGAGGATTCTGCAAAGCTGGAAAAATTTTCTGCAACAATCACCGGCACTATGCGGCTTAGCCGCCTGCCCCTAGCCTTTGGTTTTGGTTTCGAAGCAGGCTCTTATTTTTCAGATTTTTCTTACGGCCTTACTGGTTTTGCTGATTATTATGCAATAGACATTCAGCTTAAAAACACCTGGAGTTTCTTCTCTGGTTTTGGAGCCCAGGCAAGCATTCTTACTTCAGATTTTTCAGACTGGACTTTTATTGCGGGGCCAAGATTTTTCCTTGGTGCCAACCGTACTTTTTATGATAATTATCTGGAACTTTTTGCCCAGCAGAATATTGTGCCGTCTTTTTCAAAGGAAGCTTTCTTTCTCAGCCTGCCTTTAGAAGCCGGCATTAGAATGCATTTTTAATATAAGCAATTGTTTCCAGAGTATTTTCTTTAAGCATCCATGGAGCATTTAAAATCAGCATACCACTGCCGTAAAGACGCGGCGGATTTTTTCCTTCGCTGGCTCTGAACTCTTCCAGAGAAACTTCCTTATGTTCATTTTTATCAAATACCTGCAGCTGCAAATCCGCTATTTCAATATTAGGATTTTGTGAGCGGGCCTGGTTTGTAATCTGATTTATCATACCCTCAATTTCACTTTGGCGGTGAGCAAGCAGAGGATACCAGAGCATTATAATTCCGTTACTCCATTTTTTATGAACTGCACAGATTGTATCGGCTGCCATTGTATAATCACTGGCCTCTTCGTAACTCGGGTCAATTAAAGCCGCTCCCCTCTTTGTTGCAGGCGGAGTAAGGGCCTTTAACATTTCCCAGCCGTTACGATTATGAATCTGAATTTCCGGCTGCCCGTCTTCGCCCTTTTTCATATTATGGCGTAGATTTTCAATTTCCTGAGAATGAAGCTCCGAAAGAATAAGAGTATCCTGCTTGCGCATAAAGCTGCGTTCAATCTCTGGTGAACCCGGGTATAAAGAATCTTTAAGATATTTCTGCACAAAAGTAACATAGTCAGCAAAAGCCTGGGGCATATCAGCTTTATCTGCAAACTGTACAATTCCTTTTGTGGCCTCTCCAGTTTTCAAACTGCGGTTATCCTTCAGGTCATAAAGGCCGCTGGCAGCGTGTGTATCGAAAAAAGTATAAGGTTTTTCTTTTTTATTCAGAGCTTCGAGTACCTGAATTAAGACAGAATGTTTTAATAAGTCTGCATGATTTCCTGCGTGAAAAATGTGCTGATATGAAAGCATAGGAGTATATTATCATAAAATGGATTGCTTCGCTACGCTCGCAATAACATAGCCTGCGTCATTGCGAGGAGCGCAGCGACGTGGCAATCCATACATAATTTTCTTGCCCTTATTGAAAATCATTATTATTTTTTAAAAGAAGGTGATGCGTATGAATTACGAAAACTTTACTATTAAAACACAGGAAGCCATTCAGGAGGCTTCTTCAATTGCCAACAAAAACGATAACTCAGAAATAGGAACCGAACACATTCTTCAGGCCCTGCTCGAACAGCAGGACGGACTTATTGCCCCTGTAATTGAACGTGTAGGCGTTTCTGCAATAGAACTTACGAAAAAGGTCCGCGAGCTTGTAGCTTCTAATCCAAAGGTTTCCGGCGCTGCACAGGTATACTTTTCTCCGGTAATGCAGAAGGTGCTTGCCAAGGCAGAAAACGAAATGACTGCCCTTCACGACCAGTATCTCTCAACAGAGCATATTCTTCTTGCAATGACAGAATGCGATGACCGAACCGGAGACCTTCTCCGCAAATATGGAATTAATCATAACTCAGTTTTTGAAGCCTTAAAATCAGTTCGCGGAAACCAGACAGTTGATAGCAACGACCCTGAGGCTAAAACCCGCAGTCTTGAAAAATACTGCCGCGACCTCACAGCCGCTGCCCGCCAGGATAAGATTGACCCTGTAATCGGCCGTGATGAAGAAATCCGCCGTGTAATGCAGGTACTCTGCCGCCGTACAAAAAATAATCCGGTAATTATCGGTGAACCGGGTGTTGGAAAAACAGCCATTGTAGAAGGGCTTGCCCGCCGTATAGCAAGCGGAGATGTTCCGGAAAGCCTTAAAAACAAGAGGCTTCTCGCCCTGGATTTGGGAAGTCTTGTTGCCGGTGCAAAGTTCCGCGGAGAATTTGAAGAGAGACTTAAGGCCCTCATTACAGAAGTAACAAAGAGCGAAGGCCAGATTATCCTCTTTATTGATGAACTTCATACCCTTGTGGGAGCCGGTGCAAGTGAAGGCAGCATGGACGCTTCTAACCTTTTGAAGCCTGCTCTGGCTCGAGGAGAACTCCGTGCCATTGGTGCAACAACACTTGATGAGTACCGTAAGTATATTGAAAAGGATGCCGCCCTTGAACGCCGCTTCCAGCAGGTATACTGTGCTGAGCCAAGCGTAGAAGACACAATTGCAATTCTTCGAGGCCTGCGTGAAAAATACGAGATTCATCATGGAGTTAGAATTGAAGATGAAGCTCTTGTTGCAGCCGCTACCCTTTCTAACAGATATATCACTTCCCGCTTTATGCCGGATAAGGCAATTGACCTTGTAGACGAAGCCGCAAGCCGCCTTAAAATGGAAATAGAAAGCCAGCCGACAGAACTGGACCAGGTTGAACGCAAAATGCTGCAGCTGCAGATTGAAAAGCAGTCTCTCAGTAAGGAAGATGATGAAGCAAGCAAGGAACGTCTTGAAAAGCTGGAAAAAGAGCTGGCAGAAATCACAAGCAAGCGCGACGCTATGAAGCTTCAGTGGCAGAACGAAAAGGAAAGCATAGACAAGAGCCGCAAAATCAAAGAGCAGCTGGAGCAGGCCCGCTTTGAAGAAGAAAAGAATACCCGTGAGGGTAACCTTGAAAAGGCTGCAGAAATCAAATACGGCACAATTCCAGCCCTGCAGAAAGAACTGGACGCAGCCCTTGCCGCAGAAAAGGAAAGAGCAGAAGGAGGCCGTGATTCCCTGCTCCGCCAGTCTGTAACCGAAGAAGATATTGCAAAGGTTGTTTCTGCCTGGACCGGTATTCCGGTTGCAAAAATGATGACCGGAGAAAAACAGAAATATCTGGAGCTGGAAAAGGTTTTGCATAAAAGAGTTGTAGGCCAGGACGAGGCGGTAAATGTTGTAAGCGATGCAATCAGACGTAACCGCAGCGGCCTTAACGACCCTAACCGTCCGCTTGGTAGTTTTATGTTTATTGGACCTACAGGTGTTGGTAAAACTGAACTTGCAAAAACTCTTGCAGACTTCCTCTTCAACGATGAAAAGGCCCTCACCCGAATTGATATGTCCGAGTACATGGAAAAGTTCAGTGTGACCCGTCTTATTGGAGCGCCTCCGGGATACGTTGGTTACGATGAAGGCGGCCAGCTTACAGAGGCAGTTCGCCGCAGACCATACAGCGTTATCCTTTTTGATGAGGTTGAAAAAGCACACCCGGATGTTTTCAATGTTCTGCTGCAGGTGCTCGATGACGGCCGCCTTACAGACGGACAGGGCCGCGTAGTAGACTTTAAGAACACCATCATCATAATGACAAGTAACCTTGGAAGCGATTTGATTCTGGAAGCAGATACTGCTGAAAAGCAGGCAGCCCTGCATGATCAGCTCAATGGCTTGCTGCGCCAGACCTTCCGTCCTGAGTTCTTGAACCGTATTGATGAAATAGTAATGTTCCAGCAGCTTGGAAAAGAGCACATTGCTTCCATTATCAAACTGCAACTTGAACGTGTACAGGCCCGCCTTGCAGACCGCAAAATCACTCTGGACTTTGATCAGTCTGCTATGGACTTCCTCTGCGACAAGGGCTACGACCCGACAATGGGTGCAAGACCTGTAAAGAGAGCTATTCAGAATTATGTGGAAAATACACTGGCAAGGGAATTACTTGCAGGAACAGTATTGGATGGAGAAACTATAAAAGTTCGCTCTGAAAATGGAAAATTGATTTTCACGAAATAGTGGTTTCGATACGTCACTTCGTGATTACTCAACCACCGGTGGTTGAGTGCTTCGCGAAGCGAAGTGTATCGAAACCACCGGTCACGGAGTATTAGAACTCGCCCTCTTCAATGTGACCGAACTCGCAGAAAACCTTTGCAAGGGTTGCGTGTTCAATCTGCTCAAGGGTGTTTCCAATATGCTTGTAGAGCTTAATTTCACCCGTACCAGTTCCGCCTTCCAGAAGGTTGAGAACCTTTCTCTGGCCTTCCGGAAGTTCAATACTGCGGTTATTTAATTCGCGGATTTTGCAGAAGACATCAATATCAATTACCCATTCCTTACTGTTAAGGCTGGTGCTCCAGTGTAAAAGATTTTCTTCCGGATTTTCATTTTCCGGCATCTGGGCACAGTCCCATACAACAGAGAACTGACGTTTTGAACCGTCTGCACAAAGTTCAATATCAATATCTTCGAATTTACCAATAAAGGAAACTCTTTCATCAAAAATACCGTTTACCGCAAATGATGATTCAAAAAGAGTTTTACCTGAAATTACACTTGTAAGATTTGCAGAAGAAAGATGGAAGTAAGGTTCCGGAACACCCTTTCCCCAGAAACGTTCAGAATAGCCGCAGCAGCGCTTTGGATCAATTGCATACTCAGTACCGTCAAAATGAATGGTACCAGAAAAGACTGTCTGAAGACCAAAAGGGAACCATCTGAGTAAATCAGATTTATAACCGTTTTTATAGTCTCTCTGAACAGTATAGTTGATTTCCCATTTTGCATAACCGGCATCGCAAAGCAGCTCCGGATGAGCGGCCTTTTCTTCTTCCGGTACATTTATAAAACCGCCTATTTTGTTTTCGTTGAAATATTTATTGTCGACTATGATTTCGAAAGGTTTATTACTGAATTTAACAAGTTTGACAGGATAGTAAGAACAAAGCTGTTTTCCTTCAACACCGAAAGTACCGACACGCACAGCACAATAAGAAGGCTGAACAATTGCTTCAGTTGAAATATTTTTTGCAGAATCTGTACCGGCCAGTGCATACTGAAGGTCTTCTGCAGAAATCTTTACGCGAGGCTTAAAACCAAGCTGGACAAGATCGTTTGATGCCCATGGATTGAGCATTTCAAACTCAATATAGAACATCTGTTCTGCACCAGAGGATGTATTTACTCCGTTGAAAATAAAACGCCAGTTGTTAATCCCGACCTTTTTTTTAGCCCCGTTTAATCCGAATTTATAATCATTTGATATCTTTGTATTCGACTTCATGCTAACAAAACCTTTTAGATTATTGGGTCAAGCCCTTCGACAAGCTCAGGAACCACCCGATAATGACATGTTTATACTTATATTGTCGGAATTTAGAAAAAAAACTTAATGCACAAACAATAAAAAAAGCCGTCTGCAGCCCTAAAGGCTCAAAACGGCATTCCCTATAAAATCTAATACTTTTTTCTTATTAAACTGATTTTGCAGACTTATTTAAAGAGTTTATCGATTGTCTTGTCGAGTTCTTTCTGTTCTTCCGGAAAGTTGTCGTTCAAATACTCAAAACACTCTACTGCTGCACGCTGTGCATGCTCATACCAGATTTCATACAGTTCGTTTTTAAGGTCTCCGCCAGGAAAAGGGGCACCCTGAACGTCAGAAACAAGGTCTCTAAGCATCTTTATGCACTGTTTAGTCTTTTTATCCATAAATTATTCTCCATATATACGGATATCAATAGAAAAATTATAACGGAATTTTGATAATATTTCCACCTTTTTTTTCTGATTTTTCTGTTATATCTGATTTACTGCAGAAAACAGCTTTTGAACATTTTTTTACGGCAGCCTCATACAGTCTGTCTGCAGCCTTTTCTACATCCTCTTCTGTAACCTCAAGAATGTTATCTACCCTCTTCTGCTTAAAGGACTGTGGATTACCATAGAGCATTCCTTCAAAACTGCGGGCACCACGGTCTTTAGGACAGGCAGGAACTATAGCATTACCGTAAGAAGAAACAATGGTCTTTTCAACTTCTTCCTTAGGAATTGGAGTTGAACAAAGTTCTTTAAGGGAATCAAGATAAACCTGAAGCGATTTTTCCGGAGTCGGGTCCCGGTAAGTTGTCATAACTGCAGACTTTTCAATACTATCTATCCAGCAGCTGGCACCATAAGCACCACCTGTTGTTCTGATTTTATCCCACAAGGTATGACTCGAAACCCAGGAAGCAAAAATATTTTCTGCAGCCGCTTCTTTTGTAAGATAATCAGAAGCAGGAGTAATTGCGGCGGCGTAACCAGTCTGACCTGAAACTTTCAGGAACTGAAGTTTATCTGATGCAGCCTCATCATACTGACTGATGTATGGCTTAAGTTCTTCCATTGTATAATTGTGAACAGGAAGAAGTTTTGTAAGCCCTGCTTTTTTTGCAAAGCCTTCAAGAAGAGGATGAAGCTTTTTAAGAGACTCTTCATCTGCAGTTATATGAATGATTCCGCCGGCCTTTAAGCATTCCCTGTACATATATGCAAAGGTTTCCAGCAGTTTTTTAGAATCGTGCTTTTTGAAATTTGCAACAGTATTAAGCTGGCTCACACCCCACATTATCTCATTCAGGGCAAGATTCGGGCTCCAGGCAGCACGGGCACGCTTTTGTGCATACTCGCGGCCGTTAGAAATCAAGCCGTTTTTCTTTTCTGCTTTAAGTTCGCCGATTAAGGTCTCAAGGTGTTTATGGTCTTCAAAGTCCATTTTGGTAATAATTTCTGCAAGCATGTCGAGAGCTTCTTCCGCCTTCTCGCTAAGCGCCTTACAAATAAGGCCAATCCAGTTACGGCCGCAGAAATTAAAATCACGGTATTTATCGACCTCTGCCTGGCATTGAGGAACTGAAGGAACAGAACCGCACAAGGTTCTTCCCCAGATGTCGCCCATTATACAGGATGATTCAGCCGTACACTTATCCCAGCCCTTTCCGCTCCAGCCAAGGTTTGTTATTACATCAGCCAGGAAAGGCACATATTGCAGGTACTGTGGCTGCAAATGGTCAAATGGGAATAATACATCAATATAAAAAATACCGTTTGTTTCTTCTTTGCTGACAAAAAGAGGTATGTCGCTGCCATCTGCACCCTTTACAAATTCCAGGTCAGTCTTTGGCATGTCTATGTGACGGTCTAACTCGCTGATTTTTGTAGTCGGGATACAGGCAGTTTCTTCGGCCGTCTCAATATGCTGCTGGTAAGTGTGAAGCTCATCCAGGTCTTTTTTAAGCTGCCCGCGGTCCAGATTTTTTTCCAGCTTTGCAACAAGGGCAGTTTCAGCTTCTTCGCGTTCCTTAAAATATTTATCAGAAGGTTCAGAAATAAAACGTACCTTAACTGCTTCCGGATCCAGAAAATATTTTTTGATAAGTTTCTTTGTATAATCCGGATCTGCCTTCAAAGCAGCCTTTACCTTTTCAAAAGAAGATATTGGCGTTAGTTGAGACGAACAAGGATCCCCGTTAGACCAGCCCTTAAGAGCCTTTTCCATAATCTGGATGGAGAAAGGTCCCCAGTAGCGGTTCACTTCTCTGAGCGCAAAATCTATGCCCATTACGGCCGAATCTATATCGTCTTGCGACACTCCTTTTTCATAGATGTCCTGCAGAGTTTTTTCTACCAGGCTGAAAACTTTTTCCTCATCCCCCTTTTTTACGCCCCAGAGGCCCGCTGTATAAAACTCTTCTTTAAACTGACCGAAGCTCTGGAACTGAACGTCATCACCAAGCTTTGAGTCTTTGAGGGCACGGGCAAGCGGCGAAGAATCGTTACCGCAAAGTGCTTCGCTCAAAAAGTATTTTTCCATATTGGCAAAGCCAGAGTACCAGTTGAGGGTAACAAGGCTTCCGGTAGAGCCTGTTTCAGGTGCATAAGTTTTTATTGATGTTGACTCTTTTAAGAAGTTGAGTTTCTGTAAATCCCGGATTTCTGCTTTCATAACAGGATTTTTTGAAGTGACATCAATATTGCAGATTACGCCACCTTCCCTGCAGTCATATTTTTTTATAAGACGACCGATAAAACGCTGGTCAATAAAATCAAGCTGCTGATCTGTCGGAATATCGCCATACAAAAATAAAATACAGTTATCAGGGCTGTAGAACTTCTGATGGAAATCACAAAATTCTTCATAAGTAAGTTCCGGAATATGAAGAGGATCTCCACCTGAATCAAAGGCAGGATAGCTGTCGGGGTACATGGCGCTTATGAGGTCACTAAAGGCTATTGGCTGAAAGGAAGAATAATTTCCCTTCATCTCGTTATAAACAACACCCTGAATACTGAGCTTTCCCTTTTCGTCCATCTCAAGCCGGTGGCCTTCCTGAATGAAGGTTGCGTGGTCAAGTTTTGGAAAGAAAACAGCGTCTCCGTAAACATCCATCATATTAAAGTAGTCTGCACGGACAACAGAGGCGCCAGGGTAAACGGTTTTATCCGGATATGTGAGAGCGTTCAAAAAAGTATTAAGGCTGGTAGAAGCCAGAGTGATAAAAGGTTCTTTCAGCGGATACTTTTCGCTGCCACAGAGAACCGAATGCTCCATAATGTGAGCCACACCACGCGAAGTTTTGTCCAGAGTTCGAAAGGCGTAGGCAAAGAGATTTTCCTTGTCATCCTTGATTATATGATAAACCTCAAGACCGGTGATTTTATGGCGGAGGTAAACGCCTGTAGCCTTGTAGTCCGGTAGGTCGTCTATTGAAATAAGAACATAGTCCTTATAGGACTTTCCGATATTTGTTGAGTCTGTAAAATTAAACATGTAAATCCTCTTAACATGTGGTTTCGATACGGTGCTTCGCACCTACTCAACCACCGGTGGTTGAGTGCCCGCGGATGCGGGTGTCGTCTCCGGTGGTTGAGTGCCCGCGGATGCGGGCGTATCGAAACCACCATTACACGAACACGTCGTCGTTTCTGTCTTGTATAATTAAGTGGCCCTCTTCGAAGGCACGACGAAGCTTGCTGAAAAACTCCGACGTTATGCGTTCGCAGTCTGAGCGGCGCATTGGTTTTAATATATCTTCCTGGGCTCGAACCTCTGCACGGCGCCCCGCAGAAATATTGCTTAAGATTTTTTCGCGGAAGTCATCCGGCTTGGCGGCAATCAGATAGGCAATGTCTGTCTCAGACATTTCACGCAGCTTTTCCTGAACAAAGCGGTCGTCCGACTTTACAACATCGTCCATTGTAAAAAGGCGGCTGCGCAAATCCTGACCGAGGTCCGGGTCATCTTCACTCAGATAAGTAAGAATATCGTTCTCAGCACCTACGTCCATCTTTTTAAGAATCTGGGCAAGAGCATTACGTCCGTCAATATTTTCCGCTTTTTCAACCGTCTGGTTAAGAGACTTTTCGTGCATAGCCTGATCTACACGGCGAAGCACATCCGGGCTAATAGGCTCCATTTTTGCAAGTCTCATTACGACTTCCTTTTTTTCTTCTGGAGTCATCAGATTGATTATTTTGGCAGCTTTTTTTGGATCCAGATGAGAAAGCACCATGCTCTGCACACCGGGATTTTCATCTTTTATAAGAAGATATACGCGCTCGTTGTCTGCATCTTTAAGATAATTGAATGGAACTTTACCTTCGAGCGGCATTGCCTTTTTGAGCAGTTCGTCTGCCCTCTTTTTTCCATAGGCCTTTTCGAGCATTTCGCGGGCAGTATCAACTCCGCCCTGCTCGCGGGCCTTGTTTAAAAGTCCGTTAAATTCTTCAAGAATTACAGCCGCTTCTTCCTTGCTTACAGTTCGGATAGAAGCAATTTCCGGAATTATCTTTTCTATCTGAGTTTCAGAAAGATGAGGAAGAATTTTTGCCGCTTCATCTTCACCTATAAGCAGAAGAAACTTTGCAACACGGCGGTAAACGGAATCGCTGCCGTCTGGCGCAGTCTTTTCGACAGGAACTTTGAGAAGACCGCCTGTTTTTAAAAAGGAAACAGAGTTTTCCAGTTCCTGAGAAGATGAAGGTGTATTTTCTGTTTTATCTTTAGCTTTTATATCTTCAGAAGAACTTGCGGGAGCAGAAGCATTTGTCTTATTTTCAGACTTGCTGCCTGCTCCGTAAGCTTTGGCGCGAAAATCATTTATATTCATATTATGATTTTACTGCTCGTTTTTAGCAGCGTCTTCTTTTTTAGCTTCTTTTTTATCTTTGATGTCTGCAGCACCAATGAAAAGGCAGATTAAGCCGATTAAAGCTGCAAGAACAGGAGCCCCACCCTTCAAAAATGCAATTACCTCAGCGCCCCAGGCCAGTGGCCCCATAGGCAAAACTGCAAAAACAGTAAAAGCAATAAAAACTAAACCAAGAATTATTGAAACCATATTTTTTACTCCTATTTTAAAGCATAATCAAAAAAGCAATACTTTGCAAGAAAAATCAACTTTTTTCACTTTTTTTTCAGAAAAACTTCCTAAAATTACATATCAAGGCAATATTATATATAAGGAGATATTATGGCAAATGAAATAATGATTAACAATGAAAATGACTTGCGTTCAAAGATTTATACGATTCGAGGAGTAAAGGTTATGCTGGATTTTGATCTGGCAGAAATTTATGGATATGAAACCAAAATGTTTAACCGCCAGGTGAAAAATAATATTGAACGGTTTGATAATGATTTCCGCTTTCAATTAACTCAGGAAGAATTCGATGGGATAAACTTGAGGTGCAATTTTTGCACCTCAAGTTCTGAAAAAATAAATCAAGATTCTCAAGGCTGGGGCGGAAAAAGATATTTACCTTATGCATTTACCGAGCAAGGTATTTATATGTTAATGACAGTTTTACGAGGAGAACTTGCTATACAACAAAGTAAAGCTCTGATTCGCATCTTCAAACAAATGAAAGACATTATTGTTCAAAGTCAGAATATTCTTTCCAGTCCTGAACTTGTAAAACTTTCTTTACAGACAACAGAAAACACAAAAGAAATACAAGGTATCAAAAGGACTCTATCTGAAAAAATGGTAACTAAAGATGATTTATCGAGAGTAATGAAAGATTTTACAGATCCAAAAATAAAGCGTGATTACCTCTTTTTTAACGGTGAGACTGTAGAAGCCGATATTGCTTATTCGACAATTTATTCTTCCGCAAAAAAATCTGTTTATGTAGTTGATAATTATATTAGTTTGAAAACTCTTGTTTTACTTAAATCTGTAAAATCGCATGTTCATGTAATAATTTTTAGTGATAATGTAGGTAAAACTCTGCATAAAACAGAGTTTTCAGACTTCCAGAAAGAGTATCAAAATATTCATATTGCTTTAAGAATTACTAATGGTATTTATCACGACAGATATATTTTTGTAGATTACGGAACTAAAACCGAAAAGATTTATCACTGTGGTGGCTCTTCAAAAGATGGAGGAAGCAGAATTATGTCCATTTCTCAGGTTGAAGACACTGCAGTTTATCAGAAAATTGCTGCGGACTTATTAAAAAATCCAGCATTGGTTTTGTAATTATACACGGATTCTAAAAAGATAAAGTTCTCTCTATATTAGAACTCGCGAATAATACAAGCGTGATTAGCAGTTTCTTTACTTAATTTCATCAGTCTTTTTTGATTAAACGTCATTGCTAATGCACAAGAAGCCGCATCACTACACTGTGATGAGGACCAATATGCATAATTTCCAAATTGCATACCACCTAGACTTTCAATTGCTGTATTCATAGCGAAGATATCTGCAGCTTCGCGTATTTGAATCAATTCTGCAAAACTTGGAAGATACCATCCAGTTTTAAATGGAGAAGAATCAGGTATACGACTAGTTGATTCTCCAGGTAATCTCACTGCTGAATAAGTATTTAACGCTGAAATTAGAGGATAATTCTCTAAACCTTGTCTTACAGTTACTAAAGTTCCCACTAAGCCTGTATCATCATATGAAATTTCTTCCAATTTATTTGCTATCTGTAATAAATTATCACTACCATTTTTATCCAAAGAAGTGTCAACTATATCAAATGTATAAGGATATTCAGTTTGCTCTGGCTGGCATTGGATTGTATCTATATTTACATCATGTGCATTTGCTGTTTCAACACACCATACCAAATTTTCCGATTGTATAAGCCCTACTCCAAGAGTACGCTCTGTAACATTATCATTACTACACTCAGTTCCCTTATAGAAAATCAGGGCAATAGCAGAAGTTTTCAATGCAGCTTTACCATCATCATCAAGAGCAGCAAAGTCTGAATAAGCCATTGCAGAACCATCATTAAAGATAATATCACCAACAGCTTTTGCTTCTGAAGGTGCTTTACTTCCAATTATAGCCGCTTTAAGTAAGCCTGTGTTTGAAATTGAATAATTATGCCCAGCCTCATCAGGTCCTGTTGTAAATTTTTCATATTCAACGGAAAGGTCTGCGGTTGAGCCTGTTGCAAGGGCAATCATTGGACGATTGTTTGTATAGGCGGCAGGAGTGAGTTTTATTTTATCTGTTGAATCATGATATACAAGCGGTGAACTAAGTTTGATATGAAACTTAGTTACACCGTCTCCACTATCGTAAAGATATATATCATTTTTTTCATCTGTTCCGGCTGGGATATAAGCATCTTTTCCAAGAGTGAAATCTTTGAAGCTTGCAATTGCACCACCGCCACAATTTTCTGTTCCTGTTATATAGTTTCCGCTTATTTCACCACCAGAAACAGTCAGTTTAGAAGCGTTATAAATGCCTCCGCCAAAACATTCCGCAGTATTACCTGTTATAGTACCACCGGTTATTTCGAGAGAAGGAATTACATTAGGTGTTACAGAGGTATCTGCACCATTAACATAAATTGCCCCCCCGTTTCCGCCGTCTCCTTCTGGATTTTTTATTGCGGAGTTTCCGGTAATACTTCCGCCATTAATATTAAGGCTGCCGTTATTATAAATTGCACCCCCGCGTATCGCTGTATGGCCAGAAATAGTACCTTCAGTCATATTTACAGTTCCATTATTATAAATAGCACGGCTTCCATTATCGCTTATAAGGCCATCATTGAAATTGAATTCAGCACCTTTTCTTACAAAAATTGCGCCTGAATCTGCGAGTTGCGAAATGTTTTGACTTATTCCCCCTCCGGTCATTGTAACGCTACCACTGAAAATATAAAGGCCTTCTCCGGTCCCTGCAGTATCTCCAGAGATTACATTTATTGTTATATTTGTAGATATTATTTGTACATTTCCTGAAGAATAAATAGCACCACCGTTACGTGTAGCTTCATTATCTTTAATAATACAATTATCAATTATGAGCTTTCCAGTTCCGTTGTAATAAAGTCCGGCACCATCCTCTGCTTTACCATCGGAAATTGTAAGATTTTTTATCGTTACTTTTTTTGAAGTAGAAATTGTCAGGGCTCTGAACCGGTCGTTACCACTGATTCCATCTGCATTTACAGCTGTAAGCCCCATCAAAGTCAGAGAGTTCATTTTGTTATCGAAAGAAGAAGATATTGTATAGCCGGCAGTAGCAGCTGCATCCGGAAAAACCAAATCACTTATATGGATTTTATAATCGTTTTCGGGCAGCCCGTAATTTTCTATTTGAGTAAGAGCCCTTTCTAAAGTTGCAAAAGGAGCATTGTGAGATCCGTCGTTTGTATCGGCTGGAGTTGCAGCACCAGTTGCCCCGCTTGGACCAACATAAAAGTTAGTTGCAAGAAATTGTTTTATATTATTTTCTGTAAGAACAAAAGTGCCGTCGCTCAGAATTGGTGAAGCCGAGCTGCTTGCGGCAGCATCTTTCCATTTTGTTGTTTTTAGGCCGTAGAAAACATTTATAGACTGAAATGTTTGAAAAATGAGATCTGTTTTGGCAGAGTCTTTATAAAAGTTCAGTCTGATTTTGTAAACGCCGCTATTTAGTTTGAATACTTCGGAAGCCCCTGTTCTAATTAAAACACTTCCGTTTATATCGCCTGAACCGGGAGTTATTTCAGTAGAAATATATGCCCAGTCTGCACTATTTGAACTTATGCAGGAAATATCTATACCTTGAATTGATGACGGAATAGACATTGAAAGCTCAAGTTCTCCCTTTCCAGTTGTTGCGGGTACCGGATACAAAACAAGGGGATCTGTGTAATTTGATGATGTGTACGTTTTTGGAGTTGAAGATGCTGTAAGAAACTCTTCCTGGCTGCCGTTTTTATTTCGCATTCCGCAGGTGATTGTCCAGGTCTTTCCAAAAACAAGCGGAATGCTGAAGGTCTTTGAGCTGCTGCCTTCTCCAAAACTTCCATCTACTGTATTACCATCTCCGTCTGTGGCATAAACAAAATATTCAACTGTGCCGGCAGCAAATTCCGGAAGAGCCGAGCGGGAATCTGCAGTATCATTATTGAAATTAAAGTCTGGCATTGCGCCATCAAGAACCATGCTTCCGGTTAAAACGAAGTTCTGATTTTCCGTAGTCGCAGCTGGAGTTGTAAGTGAAGTCTCTGCAGCCAGATTCTTTGTATCTTCTGAAGACAGCTGGTTTTCAAAAAGATTGCCGCAGGAAATGAAGGCAAGACAAACAGAAATCAAAGTGAAAAATCTAACTTTAGAAAAACTCATTTTCACCATAGACACTCCATTAATTTCCCGTTACACATAATGCAGGAATCATTCCAACAGCATTAGTTCGCCACTGATTTGTACCACCGTTTGCTCGTCCATTTTCATTAGAATAACGAAGATAACCTGAACCTGTATCAGGCGAACGAGTCATCCACCAGCCGCCACTGTTTGCACCGTTTTTCAGGGCATAGCCTGTAGGTGAATAATTTCTGTTTCCGTCAATTGCAGTAGGATCGGTATTAAATCCATAAGCTGCTGTAGTTATTTCCTGTAAACTAAGCAAGAAGATTTTATCATTAGTATTATCACAAGCATAAGGATTTGTGCCGCTATTAAAATAAGTTGGATTTGTATCCGAGTTTGTACTTCTTGCACTGTTATCTACTTCAACAGTCTGGATAATAGACTGCAGAGCTGCCGTAGAGAATGCAGTATTCTTAAAATCATCATTTAAATATGCTCTTATGGCAGAGCTATCATATTTTGTGCTGGATGCATCATAAGGTCTGCCTTCAAGAATTTTTGTTGCAAACAAAAGTTTATATCCAGTGCCATTATAATCGCTTGTAAGAATCTTCCACTTAACCGGCTCTACCTTATAGTAATCTGTATCAAGTTTTGAGTACCAGGCATTGTCGCTTCCAAGGTAATATGTGAGAGCACCGATTTCCAGACTGACAGCTTCGTTTACAGTAACGCCGGAAGCCTTGGCGCTCTGCGGCCAGTCTCCAAAGTAAACAGTTCCGTCTCCATTATCAGTATAGGCAGTGGCATTAAAGGCATGTTCAACACATTCCACTGCAAAGCTGGCATCGCAAGTCACGCCCATGTAAGTTGCTGTAACATTAAGGGTATAATTATCTTCCCAAGCAAGAGCCGGAATTGTAAACTGATTTGCCGTAGTTCCAATTGCAAGGCTTGAATATTCTGTATACGAACCGCACATAAGTGAAGCAGACCAGGTTACAGTGTTGTCGCCTCCGGCCAGAGTTTGAGTTTCAAAGACGGAATCAGTATAAAGCTTCTGATTGTCAGGATTAAAATAGAGCCTTGTCTGACTTCCATCTGCTTCCCTGCGCTTTACTGTCGGCGTAATTGTAATTACAGAATCTTCTCCCTTTGTAACCTGAGTCTTATCTGCCGCAAGTGTAAAGGTATAATCCATTGCGGTATAAAGATTTCCGCCGCTTGGAAGAGGAGAGATTTTTCCATCGTTTGTTATTTCGTAAAGGTCTGAGTCTGTACCGGAAAGTTCAAAGAAGGCTTTTACAATTGATAAATCAACTGATGAACCAGATGCAATATCCAGAACCTTTTGTCCGGAAGAAGCAGCAAAGGTCTTTGCAAGTTTGATTTTAGCTTTATCGGAACTTGCATTTATAAAGCCGCTTCCCAGTATAAGTGGATGAGCTTCGCTGCTATTATCAATATAGAAGTAAAGATCATCTGTAAAGTTCTGGCTTCCACTTAATGTGAGGCTGCCCTTTGTGTATACAGTTCCCTCTTCTATAGTTACATTACTAAGACTTGCACTTGCAGCAGAGCCCACAGAAATAATATAAGGATCTGCAAATGTTGAATGAGGCTTTATTACCGCATTGTTGTAAGTTGCAGTAGTAATATCGGCCAAAGCATTAAGGTCTGCAGTACTGCTTATAGTATTCATTACCATAATGGCAGGATTTGTTTTTGTATTCCTTATAAGGATTCGTTTTGCCTGTGCTACGGTTTTTACAGGAATGTCTTTGTTCCAGCCGCCGTTATCATCATCACCAGAATCCGGATCAAGGTAGACTGAAGCAAAATCAAGTAAGATGTACATATTCATGTCATCGCTTATTTCACCTGCAGCAATTGTATATGGAATTCCATCTGTTGTTTCTGTTCCGGCTGTTACCTGTACTCCGCTGGCAGGATTTCCCATGTATACATGACCAGTAAATATAGAAGTATTATTATTTTCAGGATCGGTAAATGGACCTGTACTTGTTCTGTTAAGAGTAAAGGTAGTTCCAGCAGAAGCGTCATGATATTCCGGAACTCCAATTCTTTCCCTTTCTGTCTCAGACAAGGCCATGCAGGCATCTCCAACTGCATAGAACCAGGTAAGAACAGGACCAGCGGCTCCTGATAAACGAAGTTTTGCTTCTCCGGAAAGAAGAACCGCCCCAACCTCATAAGAATTATCATCTGAAGTAAATATCTGGTCTGGAGTAATTGAAGGATTTCTTACTTTAAAGCCTGATGTAAAAGGATCTGTTTTAGGAATACCTGATCTTGTAATTCCAACTTCACTTTCTGTGCTGAGGGCGCCGGCAATGATAATATTATCAGTTGTTAGATTTAAATATACATTACTTTTTGTGTATGGAGTAGATGCGCCTTCTGTGTTGTTTTTTACGGTAATAGTACTTGAGGCAGAACTGGTTCCCAGACTCAGGCTCTTTAAAAGGTTGGTACTAAAGAAAATTCCACCGCCGTTTGCATTAGCATGATTATTTGTAATCTCTACATCAGCAAGTGTTGTATTTCCACCAAAAAGATATATACCACCGCCATTACTGTTTGCGTTGTTATTTTGAATATTTGTATTTTGAATTAAACAAGATGGAGAGCCGTCATTACGACCTAAGGTCAGACCACCTCCATTTACCGACTTGTTATATTTTACTTCACTATTTTTTATTTCAAAAGATCCATTATAAATGTCTATTCCGCCGGAAGAAGTTCCAGCAGTGTTAGCATATATTTTGGCCTTATTAACATGAACTTCGGCAGAATCGCTACCTATTGAATAAATTCCGCCCCCATGGATTATTACATAATTATATCCTATTCCTCCGCTGAAAGAAGGGTCGGGAGTTGTTTCATCTATATAGCCTATATACAACTTTCCTTTATAATTATATATGCCTCCACCCTTTTTTGCTTTATTTGAACATTCATCTTCATCACTTTCAGCAGGAGTTTCTTTTGATATATCTCCAATAACAGCAGTACCAGAAAGAATTAATTTACTCTGTGTTTCAAAAAGATAAACTCCTCCTCCATAGTTGCCTGATACATTTCCTGAAATTATACCGCCACTCATTGTAAAAGTGTTTTTTACACAGACTCCTCCACCGCCATATGAGGTACTTTCATCAGTTTGAGAAACTTCATTACCAGTAATAGTTCCTGATGTCATCGTTACTGAACAATCAGCGTTTATACCTCCACCTTGAAGTTGAGCTGTATTTTTAGAAATGATTCCATCACTAAATATAAGGCCACTGCTGGCACCAGCGCAGATTCCTCCTCCATAACCATTCGCAATATTTTCACTAATAAGAGTTTGTGAACCGGAAATTGTAACAGTCTTATCTATTGCATATATACCGCCGCCAGAACCTTCAGCAGTGTTATTATTGATTATTGTATTTATAATATCTGTTTTTGTTCTGGAATAAACTCCGCCTCCATTAATTTCTATTGCTTCATTATGTTCAACAGTGCTGTTTTTTATTGTACAGTCTCCGGCACTAGCAAAAGAACAGAAACCGCCGCCACCTTTTTGTGCTTTATTATGTGCAATAATACAATTATCTACAGTAAGCTGGCCGCTTCCGAATTTCTGGATTCCTCCGCCATATCCACCATCAGAGCCTGATGCAATTACATATCCCTTTCGAATTGTAAGTTTTTCTATTGTAATATTTTTTGATGAATCGATCTGTAATGTACAGAATCTGTTGTCACCATCAAGAATATCAGTTGTGTTATTATTCAGACCTGTAATGGTCAGGGAATTCATTTTTGAATCAAGACCAGAAACTACAAATCCGGCAGTGGCATCTTCCGCAACTTTCTGGAGGCCACTTATATGAATTGTATAATCATTTGTAGAAATGCCATTATTTGCAATTTGGGTTAAGGCCCGGCCAAGAGTTGCATAAGGAGCCTTGTGGCTTCCGCTGTTTGTGTCGGAAGGAGCTGCAGCATTACTTGCTCCTGTTGGACCTACATAGAAGTTAGTGCTGGCAAACTCTGCAATTTTTGCGGCAGTAACATTAAATACTCCGCTGGAATCAATTGGAGACTGGCCGCCGGAAGAAACCCACTTTTTTGTCTTAAGTCCTTTACAAACATTTATTGTCTGAATGCTTGAATATGCCAGAGAACCATCTGCTTTGTAAAATGCAAAAACGACTTCATAGGCTCCACTGCGAACGCTTTCCTTGCCGGCAACAGCAGAGTCTGTCTGAATTGTTGCGGTTCCATCAGAAACTACAGCCTCGGTAAAAGGCCAGTAATCCTTGTTGGCTCCATAACAGGTAAGTTTGACAGAAGTAATTGTAGAATCTATCGTCATGGAAAGTTCTATTTCGCCTGTGCTTGTAGCACCGCCTGAAACATCCGGAGTTGGGAAAAACTGCAGCGGATTTGCAGCAGTAATACTTGCTGGATTAACAGCGGTTTTTGTCTGGCTGAATAAGATATCGCCCGTTACGCTGCCAGAGTCTCGTTTTTTTAAGCCACAGGTGATGTCCCAGGAAAGCCCTGATATTAATGGAATAGTAAAATTAGAAGTGCCGTTAGTAAAAGTTCCTTTTGAAGTTTTAGTACCAGAAACTGCTGTTACAAAATATTCAACCTCAGAAGCGACATAAGTAGAAACTGCGGCACGTGCTGCATCACCCGCCTGAATCTGTGCATTTTGATTTTCTTCTGCATCAAAAAGTTCTTCCGGAACAGCTCCGCTTATCTGCAATTGTCCGGTAACAATTATCGGAGTTAAGTCTTTAAGCTCTGCTTTACTTTCGTCTGAAGCAGCTCCGGTCTTTGTTCCCTGTGTGTCTACACAAGCATTTTCTATTTCCTCATAATGCTCTGTAATTTCATCTTCAAAAAGATTCTGACAAGAAGTAAAAAGAAGAGCACATGAAAATACCGTATAAAAAAACAAAAGAGAAAATGAGGAGAAAAAAGAGATTCTGTTCTTCGTCTTTTTATGCAGATTCATAAATTAAATTATACCCTCGAATTTAAGATTTTTCCATATTACAGATATTTTCTGCTTCCTATGGCGCGTTTTGTATTGTCCAACCGGATGGAATA
>Ga0247608_10001693_pt1 | contig 29518 bp, 40 predicted proteins | sample 176DNAGHGlowgp2_FD_193490 | JGI IMG/M metagenome (GOLD analysis project Ga0247608, IMG submission 193490) | Sheep rumen microbial communities from Palmerston North, Manawatu-Wanganui, New Zealand - 1766 DNA GHGlow gp2 | ecosystem: Host-associated > Mammals > Digestive system > Stomach > Rumen ... | reverse complement strand
AGGGGATGTGGACGAACTTTGCAATCCGTTCATGGCAGCCATCGGCAAAATTGAGTTGGAAATCAAATACTTAGGCTTGAAAGAGACAACAGCCGAGTATGATTACGCAAGCTACATCCTGAAGGAATGCGAAGCAGACTTTGAACTTTGCAAAGCAGTCAGGAAGAAGGGCAAGAGCTTGGCAGGAGCCATCGGGGAAGTATTGAAGATGGCATGGAAAATCAAAGAGGACATTCATCCGGACATTTTGAAGGCAGCAGGGATTCCGTGTGGAAGAGTCCAGAGCGGATCTCCGGGAATGGCAATCGTAGCAAAGACCATGCGTGAATACTATCTCGGAGGGCAGCAGGATGAAGCAGATTGAAAACATTGAAGAAGTCAGAGCAAGAGTACCGGAGCTTCCGGCGGACTTCCATGAATGGTGCAGAGAACAGTTTCGGGGAGTATTTAATCTCTATGTAGGAAATACGGTACTATATGACGATTTCGGAAACGAAATAGCCAAAGGAAGGCAAGGATATTGCTCATATTGCAGAGAGTATTTTGATGCACCGAAAGAATTGAAGGCCGGACAGATGGGAGTGTGTCCGATCTGCCGAAATCACAGCCATACATATTCATTGCAACAAAAGAAAATTGCCACACAGCATTCTCAGACTGTATGGAGCGGAGACAATATCGGAGAAGGCATATTTGTGCTTCGGGGATTCCGAGTGAAGCTGGTGCAGTGGAGTCCGTTCTTTAAGAGCCAGGAGGAATGGACGGATCAGATTGAAGTAAACGAAACAAGACGGATGTATATTGCTCCGAATGCGGAGAAAAGAGAGTACAAGTGCTGGGTTCTCAAAGATTATAACACCGGAGACTGGGAGTTACAGTGGTCAAACAAATGTGTAGAGAATACCAACAATGCCGGTCCGGTTTATCCGCTGACTTATGAGAATGCAGTCGGAACAGCAGCGGAATATGCATTTATGGAAAAGGCAGAAGAGAAAGGACTGTATGATACGGATTCTTACATCGGAAACACTTGGAATCCTACCATTTGGGCAAGACAGTATTCCATTTGGGATTACATGAAAGCCTATGCCTCAGACCGAAAGCTCGAAATGCTTCTGAAGATGGACATGATTCAGTTGGTGAAAAGGAAAATGATGGCTTTGCCAATCAATCATAACTTCCGAGCAAAGAATCCCTGGGATTATCTCAGAGTGTACAAAGAAAGACTGAAGCTGATAGCATCACAAGATTCTTGGCAGTTCCTGTACTTGTCTATCTGCCAGGCAGAACGAAAGAGTGGAGAACACTGGACAGAAGAAATGATCGAGATCATGTCCTGTGCGACAGATGAAAGAAGGAGAGTGACAGATAGCATTTTCAGATGGATGACCACAAAGCAGTTTTGCAATCGTGTACAGACTTACATGAAAAGACACAGGATGCAGCTTAGAGAATGTGTTCGGTTATATCTCGATTACCTGACTATGAAGGAAAACTTGGGATTCGATATGGAGAATACCATTTATCAGTTTCCGAGAGATCTTAGAGATGCACATGCCAAGGCAGTTGCCGAGAAGAATTCAAATGACTTGGCTGATAAGATTGCCATTGCCGAAAGAAAGTACAAGAACATCTGCAAAAGGTTCGAGAAAGCGAAAAAAATATACACTTACGAAGCGGAAGGCCTGTTCATCAGACCGGCAAAGAACGCAGGTGAGATTGTGGCGGAAGGCAGAGCATTGCATCATTGCGTAGGCGGAGATAATTACCTGACAGCGCACAATGAAGGAAAAGACATCATCCTGTTCCTTCGAATGAAGTCAGAACCGGACAAACCATATGTGACAGTAGAGTTGGCTCCAAACGGTCAGATCCAGCAGTGGTATGGAAAGTGTGACCGGAAAACGAATGCCAAGGTCAATGACAAGTGGCTGAAGGAGTACATCAAGACCTTAAACAAGGCAGCAGTATCAAGAGAAATGAATGCGCAGAGAAAGAAAGGAGAAAAAGTAGGATGAATGACATTGTCTATACAAAGTCATACGAGGATTACAAGCTGGAAGTCGGAACCGAACTGTCAAAGGCTTCCGAGAGCTTTGTAAGAATCGGCTATTTGTTGAAGGTGGCAAGAGATACGAACATACTTCAGGGAACCGAGTACGAAGGAAACTATGTGAAGTTTGCAGAGGCGGAATTCGGCTTGGAGAAAACACAGGTTTCGAGATTTATCAGGATCAACGACAAATTCTCGGTGAATGGGAACTCTCCGGAGCTGATAGAACAGTACAAAGGTTTCGGCACCAGGAAGCTCGGAATCATGTTAATGCTTCCAAATGAACTGAATGAGGAACTCACTCCGGACTTTACGGTAGAGGACATCGAAGAGCTGAAGAACGAGATCAAGGAAGAGGATGCGATCTCTCCGCTGGAGCAGTATGCGGAGAAGCTCGAAAACGAGAATTTCCAAAATCCGGCAGCAGAGAAGTATGAGGAATCCATCTTGGAAGGTGCTATGTTTAACATCCTGAGAGAAAAACCGGACCTGTTTGTGGACCTGGCACAAAACAGAGACAAAATCCTGAAGATACTGGCACCGATTAAAGAGCAGACATACATCACGAGAATCTCCGGTGTCGGAAGAGTCATGGTAATCTTCCATGAAACGGAAGTAGCAGTCGTGAATGCAAGAACTTCCGAGAAGGCCAAATATCCGCTGAAAGAGGCAGAGCAAATGGTGATTGACATTCTTGATCTGTCAGGAGAGGACGATCCGAAGGAATTATATGCCAAAGTGATCGGAGTTCCGTTCCCGGAAGAACCAAAAGTCGAGAAAAATGAGTCTAAGGAGATAAAAAAGCCGAAAAAAGACTCCGTTAAAACCACAGATGGAGCTAAGAGAATACAGAATGGAGCAAAAGATGCCAAGAAGAAACAATCAAAGAAGGCAGCAGCCGCTAAACACGAAGAGACTGATGAAGGAAATGAGACCGACAAAACCACATTGGCAGCAGGAGAAACCAAAGTGGAAGATCTTCAGCAGGAAGGATGTACTGGAGAGAATAAGCTACTTGGAGAAACGGATCTCGGAGGAACTGAAGGAGAGTCATTACCACTTGGAGCTGTCGAGACATTACCTGGTGAAGGTGCAGGAGCTGCAAGCGGAGAAGGAAGCACTTCAGGAACTCCTGAACGGAACAAATATACCGGAAAGCTGGAACAGTTAGAGTACAGCATTGGAAAGCTGAAGAAGGACATTGCAGCGAAGGACGGAGTCGGAATGGCTGCGGCAAGTTGGCTGAAAGATTCACTGGAGTCAGCAAGACTGATTGAACAGTGCATCCAAATGGTTATCAAAGAATTAGAGAAAGAACAGAATTGGAGGGAAATCGAATGAAAGTACAGACAGGATATTGCAGATTCTGCGGTCAGGCAATCGCAATTGAATCTTCGAAGGAACTGACGGATGAACAGCTTGTGGAAGAAGCGAGCTTCAGATGTACCTGCCCGGAAGCGCAGAGTAAAAGAAAACAGGAGGAAAGCAAGCGGATCGGAATGGATGCCGTACAGACTCTGTTCGGAGACATGAGAGAGATTGCGGAATACCTTAGAGACGGAGTGGAGCTCCTGACATCGGGTTACATTGGTTCCATCACGGTGGACACAGGTTCGGGAATACAGGCAAAGCTGAAGGCAACAGCCAAGGGAACCGTAAGAGTTACGAGAATCGAAAAGGAAAAGAGGGAAATGGAATGAAAAGCATAATGCAGGACGACAAGAGCCGTTGCTATATTTGCGCAAAGATTTACGGAAGGACAACAATACAGCGAGGATTGGAAGAGCATCACATTTTTCCGGGGAATAACCGGAACAATTCGGAGAAGTACGGTTTGAAGGTGTATTTGTGTCCGGAACACCATCAGTTTGGAGAGGATGCGGTTCACAGAAATCCGAATGAAGGCTATGACCTGTTGCTCAAGCAAATCGGTCAGGCAAGGTTTCAGCAGGTTCACAAGGATTTGGACTTTGTGTCCATATTCGGAAAGAACTATCTGAACATTGGAGCTGAAGAACATACTTAAGTAGCTACTTAAGTAGTGAGCAAGAAAGAGCAAACATCACGGAAATAAAGAAGGGCCGGTCAAGCTCTCTCCGGCCCGGAAGGAGGAAGAATGGAAATCAATGAAGTATATGCGTTCTTCGGCAGACCGAGGTTACACGAAAACAAGATCAAGCGGATTGAAGTGACATTGGAAGAATTGCGGAGTTGCCTTCTTCCAGGTGCAATCAGATACGACAAGGAAAAGGTGGACAGCTCTCCAAAAGACAGCATGGCAGATGTGTTTGCGAGAATAGATGAATTGGAGCGAGAACTGGAATCCGAGAGAGAAAACAAGAAATGTGCCATATTGGAGATTGACAGAGCATTGATGCAGGTTCCGGAAGGACCATACAAGACCATGTTGGCGGAGTATTACATCGGAAGGATCTCAATCGACAAGATTGCAGACGGAATGGGAGTCTCAAGAAGGCATTGTTTCAGGATTAAGAAAAAGGCAGTGGAGACATTTGCAGAGATTATGAACAGAAAGGAGAACAATGGGAGTTGATTGGCTGGTAGTTTTAATCATATTGGCAGCAGGGCTGTCGATGTTCATAATTTGGAGAATCATAATCGAGATAATCTACGAGGAGGACAAAGAGAATGAAGATGGAATTCGACATAGAGACGAAGGAGACAGATGATTACGATTGCCAGTGTACAGAAGATTGCAGCAAATGCAAGAATTATGACTGTTCCTGGAGAGAGGAGTGGACAGATGGCACTGATTCTTAAAATTGCGTTGATCGTGCTGGCAGTAGTATTAGGGCTGAGTATATTTGATGCCATTCTGATTGGTTTGATCTACCTGGCAAGGTTTGGATTTAAGAGGAAGGAAAGTGAGAAAGAAGAATGAGCAGACTTGAAGAAAATGGACTGGTTATTGGTGAAATGTCTAAAAGAGCGGAACTCAAACCAAATGGGACTTATGAAGAAATTGTAACATTTCAGTTAGGTGCAATCGCTACAATGCTTACAGATATATCCAAAAGCCTTGCAATCCTTGCAGATAAGGCAGAAAGTGAGGAAGAATGAGCAACAGAACATGTGCAGTTCTTATAATATTCATGGTTACAATGTCACTTCTCCCGTGGGCACATATTTTAGGAATGCTAATTGCTTATAAGATAGACGGATAAGCGGAAAGGAAAGAAAAAATGATAAAGCTCTCAATCATAATTCCGGTGTATAATGCAGAACCATATATCCATGAACTGATTGACTGCCTGGCTCATCAGATCACAGAAGAAATCGAAGTGATTTGTGTTGATGATGGCAGCAGGACTCCGTTTGTTTCGACAGATGAAAGAATCAAATGCATCCGTCAGAGCAATGGAGGAGTCTCAAAGGCAAGAAATACAGGCCTGGCAGCAGCGAAAGGAAAGTATGTGGCATTTATTGATGCAGACGACATGGTCTCCGAGGATTATATACAGACGATTCTTGCCAAAATCAAAGAGGAACAGTTCGATTACTGTTATTTGTCATGGAGAACCTTCGGAGGCGGATGGAATTATAAAGTGGAGCTGAAAAGCATCCAGGACAAATTTCCGGAGTTCAATCTCTGTGTTTGGAACAGAATATACAAAAGAAGCATGATTGGAAATGTCCGGTTTAACGAGGCGAAAAAGATTGCAGAGGATGCACAGTTCATCCGAGAGGTCAAAGAGGAAGGCAAAAAGAAGGCATTCATTTCGAAAGCATTGTATTTTTACCGGACTGGACATGGAGGAAACCTGACGGAGCGATTCACAAAGGGTGAAATCGACACAAAGCGGTATGTCTATTACTTCAAGCACATCACGAATGATATGGAGTGGCTGATTCCGGAGATTACGGAGAGAGACAAAGAAGCAGAAGTCATTGTAATGACAGAGAAGAACGATCTCAAAGAGCTGGAGCAGATTACAATGGTCATTCCGCCAAGAAAAATCAAAGGCCATAAACTTTGCGGAGAACGGACGGAACTGTTCCAACAGATTCCAAAGCCGATTGTAACACAGGTGGTCATTTACATTGGCAATTCACAGGCCATTGGCGGAGTGGAGACATTCATTTATAACTTCTGCAAGCAGATGCACAAATATTATGACATCATGGTGATCTATTCAGATCACATGGATGCATTGCAAATTATGAGGCTTGCGGAAATGGTTCCGGTTATGCGGAATCCGATGAAAACCATCATTTGTGATACCGTAATAAATCAGAGAATCACAGACGATATTCCAAGCAACATCCGGTACGGAAAGAAAGTGCAGATGTGCCATACCTGCCAAATGGCAGCAGCCGGAAAATATCACTACACCATCAAGAAGGGCTGGGATGAACTTGTATTTGTATCACAAGTGGCAGCAGAATCATTCAAAGACCAGGCACAAAAATACAGAGTGATTCCAAACCTGACGGAAGAAGAAAAGCCGAAAAAGACACTGATGTTATTGTCAGCGCAAAGAATGACCTACGAAAAAGGAGAGCGAAGAATTATTCAGCTTGCCAAGAAGATGCACAAAGAAGGGATTCCGTTCCTGTGGTTGATCTTCACTTATGAACCACTCACGAAAATGGTACCGGGAATTGTGATAGTCAAGCCGACTCTGGACATCAGATCCTACATGGAGAGAGCAGATTATATTGTAGCTTTGTCAGACATCGAGGCTTTTGGATATACCATAGAGGAAGCTATGGAGCTTGGAGTTCCGGTTCTGACAACACCAATCTCGGTTCTTCCGGAGCTTGGTTTCAAGGAAGGAATACATGGATGGACAGTACCGTTTGAGACAGAAGAGGCAGATGTAAGAAAATATTATGAGGAAATTCCGACACCGGTTCCAAAGAAGAACAAAAACAAAGAGATCCGAAAGCAATGGAAGGAGATCCTGGGAGATTCCAAACCGAAACATTCCTATGTACCGGACAATGAGTTCATCACAGTGAGAATCAACAAAGGATATGGAGACATAGAACTTGGAAGGTTCCTGCAAAAAGGTGAGGTGGTCAGAATGAGGAAAGAACGAGCTATGATAATCATGAACCTTGGATATGCCGAAAAGACTGAATGAATTGCCATTTTCAACAAACGCATGATGTCAAACACATATTGTGAAACATGTCATTGAATGTCACACAAGTGTTATGTTAATCTTAAGTTGGGAATTGGTGATAAGCCAAAACCTTTTGATCTCGCTGCCGAGATTCAGACTTGGAATTCAGATACCTGGATTCCTCCGAAATAGGCCTGGGCATTTGCTCAGGCCTTTGGTGTGTATATGGCAAGAACATTTGCAAAGAGCTTTTACAATTCCAAAGAATGGGAGCAGGTAAGGAATGCAGTGTTGATGCGTGACTGCTATCTGTGTACCAAGTGTGGAAAGCCGGCAGAAGAGGTGCATCACATCATTCATCTGTCACCGAAGAACATTGACGATCCAAACATCACAATGAACATGGACAATCTGACCAGCTTGTGTAAGGACTGTCACTTTGAAGAGCACAGAGGCGAGCATGGCAAGGGCAGGGAGGCCAAGGAACAGATGACTGCTCGGTATGAGTTTGACGAAAACGGTTACTTGGTCGAAGTTGCACCGGTGCAACAGGAAGATGGATGATCCCCCTGTATTTTTCCAAAAATAGAAGCACCGGGAGACCGTTGGGGCGGCCCTTCCTGGAACTGACTGAACAGGCGCATGGGGGTGTAGTCACAAAATTCGTAAAATTTTTGTAATAAATTCAAAAAAGGGCTGATGTTTATGAAAAGAGCAAGATTTTCTGCGAAAAAAGAGCAAAAAAAGTTAAAATTGATTGTTTCACAGTTGCCGGAGGAGTTGGCTCAGATCACGGAAGGGTTGGTCGAGGATGCATCCTTCATGGCGGAGCAGCTGGAGATCCTCCGGGCACACATCGACAAGAACGGATGGTCGGAGACTTATCAGAACGGAGCGAACCAGCATGGTAAGAAAACATCGGTGGAGGCTGACTCCTACATCAAGATCCAAAAACAATACTCGGCTGTAATTAAGCAGCTGACAGATTTGCTTCCCAAGAATTCCGAAGTTTCCGGAGCAGCGAAAGAGATCATGGAATTTGTTGGAAGCAGTAGGACAAGATGAATTACCCGAAGCAATACCTGGAAGCCATTCAATCCGGTGAGGAAGTGGTTTCCGACAAGGTCCGCAAGGTGTACGAGAGGGAAGTAGGATGGATGTCAGAGCCTCCGGAAGATTTTCCGTTTTACTTTGACGAAGATGAAGGCCTCCGTCACATCGAGTTCATTGAAAGATTCTGTAAGCACTCCAAAGGCAGGTTTGCCGGAAAGCCGGTCCTGTTGGAATTGTTCCAAAAAGCGAAGATCCAATTGTTCTTCGGCTGGCGGAATAAGGAGACCGGGTTCAGACGGTTCCGGGAGGCTTTCGATCTCAGAGGACGGAAATGCGGTAAATCGACAGAAACGGCAGCAGTCGAGTGGGATGCGCTGGTGAATGACAAAGAGCAAGGTCCGGAAGTTTACTGTACAGCGAACAAGAAGGATCAGGCTGACATCATCTACCAGGAATGCGTAAATATGCGCTTGCAGTCTCCGGCACTGAAGGCCATTACCAAAAAACGGCAGTCAGACATTTATTGTGATTATAACTTCGGCAAAATCAAATGCCTGGCATCCGATACATCGACAATGGACGGTTTGAATCCGTCTTTTTTTAGTTTGGACGAACTCCATGCCATGAAGAATTCACAGCTTTATGATGTCATGGTGCAAGGCCAATCCATGAGAGATCAGCCGATTGCATGGCTGATTACCACAAACGGAATGGTCAGAGAAGGGTTCTTTGATTCCCATTATGCCTACGCAGAGCAAGTGGCAATGTGGACAGTTCAGGACTATACATTCCTTCCGTTGTTGTACGAGTTGAACAACAGGAATGATTGGCAAGATCCGAAGCATTGGGCGGAAGCAAATCCGGGGCTTGGAAAGATTAAGAGCATCAAGACCTTGGAACAGTTTGTAGAACGAGCCAAAAGTGATCCGAGCTTCCTTCCGACCGTCATGACGAAGGATTTCAACAAGCCGGAAACACAATTTGCTTCCTGGCTTACTTTTGAAGAGCTTGTGAACGAGGAAACCTTCGAAATCGAGGAAGTTTCCAAGAGTTATGCAGTCGGTGGATGCGACTTGTCAGCTGTGGGCGACTTAACATGTGCGACATTGTTGATCCGGAAGCCGAACAACACAAAGGTGTATGTGCTTCAAAAGTATTTTATTCCGCAGTCAAAGCTCGATTATTTGGATAAGACAAAATCCAAAGAAGCTCCGTACAAATTGTGGGCGGAGCAGGGTTGGCTGCGTATTTGCGAAGGAGCCCAGGTCAATTATTCGAATGTGACCGAGTGGTTCATTGAAATGGTCGAGAAGTACGACATTCGGCCGTTGTGGGTGTGCTATGACCGAGCACTTTCCGGTTATTGGGTACCCGAAATGGAAGAATATGGTTTCGACATGGAGAAAACGGCACAGGGGCCGTTCACATGGAACCAGCCAATGCGAGAAATGCAAGCAGCATTCCATGAACACAGAGTAGTTTATAACAACAATCCGATCTTGCGCTGGTGCCTTGCCAACACCGGAAAGAAATCCACCAAGACGGACTCCATTGAAATGATACAGCCGGTAAAGATACAGGCAAACAGACGAATTGACGGTATGGTGTCTCTCCTGAATGCCTGGGTTGGATATGTGAAGCATTATGACGAATACATACCGTATGTGAGGTAAAGAAAAATGGGATTTTTTCAAAATCTGTTTAAGTCGATCATGAAAGACAAACAGCAGACACAGGCTTACACACAATTTAAGGAACTTGGAACCTTCAAGTCATATTTTGGTTCTTTTGGCAATGACATCTATGCTTCAGACGATGTAAGAGCATGCGTTCGTGCGCTGGCAGAAAATACATCAAAGGCAAATCCGAGATCTACGGTCAAGAACATTGAATATCTGCTTGGCCTTCGGCCGAATAAGTTCATGAATGGAAAAGACTTCCTGGAGAAGCTGCGAAACATCCTGGAAGTGAAAAATACGGCATTTGCATTCATTGACCGAGATGAAAAAGGCAATGTGATTGCCATCTATCCGGTGCCGTATCAGAGCTTTGAAGCAGTCGAGTATAAAACGAGGCTGTTTGTGCAGTTCCAGTTTTCCGGTACGGCAGCACAGAACCTGACGGTTCCCTGGGAAGATTTGGTGGTTCTTCGAAAGGATTATCTGAATTCCGACATTGCCGGAGAGAATAACCTTCCATTGCTCGGAACTTTGGATGTTATCGGAACAATGGACAAGGGCTTGCAGAACGCAGTCAAGAGCACAGCGAACCTGCGAGGCATCCTGAAATCCACCAAGGCCATGTTATCTCCGGAAGCACTGAAGGAAAACAGAGATCGGTTTGTGTCGGATTATATGAATATCAGCAATCAGGGCGGAATTGCTTCCCTGGATGCGACTCAGGAGTTCAAAGAGATTAACTTAAAGCCGACAACGGCAACAGCCGAGGAAATGAGTGATTTCCGTGAGCGAGTATATAGGTATTTCGGTGTAAACGAGAAGATCATCAAATCAAATTACTCAGAATCAGAGTACGATGCATTCTACGAAAGCAGAATCGAGCCATTCCTTGTGGCTTTGAGCTTGGAACTGACCTACAAGATCTTCACGGAGCGAGAAAGAGCATTCGGAAACAAGATTTGGTATGAATCGAACCGTTTGCAGTTTGCATCCGCCAAAACCAAGATTTCGATGGTTCAGTTGGTGGATCGTGGACTTATGACTCCAAACGAATATAGACAGTTGTTCAATATGGCACCGTATGAAGGCGGTGACGAATTTGTTTTACGACTTGATACAGCCAAAACAGGAGACACAACAGAAGCCGGAAGGCCGGCAGAAAGTGAGGATGAAGAAGATGCCGTATAGAGAAGAACGAGAATACAGAAACATGCCCATGATGGAAACAAGGGCAGCAGGAGAAGGCGAAGAGCAGTCTTTTGTTGTGGAAGGATATGCCACTACATTTGAACCATACACACTGTTTGAAATGGACGGAATTCAGTACAAAGAGCAGATCATGCCGGATGCGTTTGAAGAGGCAGACCTGACGGATGTCATTTTCGTCAAAGACCATGAAGGTACCGTATTTGCAAGAACCAAGAACGGTTCCCTGACCTTAAGTGTGGACAATCACGGACTGATGTCCAGAGCGGACCTTGGAAGAACTTCCGCAGCAAGGGAAATGCACGAAGAGATTGAAGCAAAGATGTACACGCAGATGTCATTTGCATTCACTGTGGCAGAAGATGCTTACGATGTAGACCAGCACTTGAGAAAGATTCTTAGAATCAAAAAGCTCTATGATGTGTCAGCGGTATCATTCCCGGCAAATCCGGGTACAGATATATCAGTGGCGACTCGATCTCGGTTTGATGGATTTATCGAACAGGAGAAAGCGGAGAGACTTGCAAAAGAGGCAAAACTGGCAGCAGCAAGAGAAAAATACTTCTACGAAAGGAGCAAAAAACAATGGAATTGAAAGACATGACATTGGCTGATGTTGAAGCCAGGCTCGCTGAAATTGACGGTTTGGTAAAAGCATCCGAGAACGAGGAAGAAATCAGATCCTTTACCGAGGAAATGAAGGAACTCGAAGCTCGCAAGGTAGAGCTGAAAGACCTTGAGGAAAGAAAAGAAGCAGCAAAAGAAATTCAGGAAGGTAAGGCTTCCGTAACGACAGTTGAAGAAAGAAAAGGAGAAGAGAAGATGAAAGACATAAAAGAATTCAGAAATTCCACAGAGTATGTTAATGCATTTGCAGAGTTCGTTAAAACCGGCAATGCAGACGAATGCAGAGCACTTTTAACTACCAATGTTGGTGAGGCTGGAACCATAGCAGTTCCCGATTTCGTATACGATCAGATCAAGACTGCGTGGGATCGCAACGAGATCCTTCAGTTAGTTCCTCGTGAGGAAGTTCCCGGAAACCTTCAGGTTCAGTTCGAAATCAGTGGAACCGATGCAGTTGTTCATGACGAAGGTTCCGGTGCAGTTGCAGAGGAGACCTTAGTTCTCGGTATCGTTACCTTGATTCCCAAGAACATCAAGAAGTGGATTTCCGTTTCCGATGAAGTTATGGGCTTAAGAGGACAGGCATTCCTGGATTACATCCTTCGTGAACTGAATCACAAGATCATGAAGAAGACAGCAGACGAACTCGTTGGAAAGATTGCAGCTCTTCCTGATACCGCAACGGCAACGACTCCTTCTGCAGGTGTTGTAGCATCCGCTCCTGCTGTTGGTACCGTAGCAGCAGCAATGGGTGAGCTTTCCGATGATGCAGCTAATCCGATTGTTATCATGAACAAGAAAACTTGGTCCGCATTCAAGGCAGCTCAGTATGCAGCTCAGTATGCTGTAGATCCTTTTGAAGGACTCACTGTTCGTTACAACAATTCCCTTCCTGCATACGCAGATGCAAGCGAAGGCCAGGTTTACATGATCGTTGGCGATCTTGGCTATGGTGCACTTGCAAACTTCCCGAACGGATTCGTTCCTACTTACAAAGTGGATGAACTCACTCAGAAGAAATCTGACCTTGTTGAGATCCTTGGCAAGTTGTTCGGTGTTGCTGAACCTGTTGCTTGCAAGGCATTCGCACTTGTAACCAAGCCTGCTCAGATTTAAGGAGGTGCACTATGAAGGCGACCGTAATCAAGACATATATTGATAAATACACCGGAATGCAGTGCACTGCCGGAGAAATCATTGAGTGTGCAGCGGACAGAGGCCGGTTCCTGGCGGAAAAAGGTTTTGTAAAAATAGCTGATGTTGAGAAAGCGGAGCCGAAAGCACCTGTTGAGACGAAGGCAGAAACGAAGCCGAAGCCGGTGAAAAAAGCACCGGTTAAGACGACAAAGAAAAAAGAGTCAAGGTAATCCTTGACGAAAGGAGTTACCGATGGCACTTTTGGACGACATTAAGTTATATCTTCGCATAAGCCATAATCTCCTGGATAACGAAATACAGACTGTAATTACTTCTGCTCGTGAGGAACTCAAACGAGCAGGAGTGAAAGCAGCTGTTGCGGAATCGCAGGAACCTGCATCCAAGGACTTGGTAGAACAGGCAATCAAGACTTATGCAAAAACATATTATGCGGAGCCGAAAGAGGCAGAAATGTTTGCTGAATCCTTCAAATACCAGTTGGATAATTTGCGGAAAACTTATCCGGAACCGGAGGAGGTGAGTTAATGTTTGACGAAGCAATCTACTTGCGAACTGAAACAGAGACCACGGACAAATACGGAGATCCGGAAAAGACAATCACGGAAAGACAGGTATTTGCACAGGTAAAAAGCATTTCACAGACGGAATTCTATCAGGCACAGGCTATTGGCTTGAGGCCGGAGATCAAGTTTGTGATTGCTGACTTCTATGATTACCAGGGAGAGCAGACATTGAAGTACACTCCATTTGGCGGAACTCCGCAGATATATGAAGTCATTAGGACATACAGAACCAAGACAAACCTTGAAATTGTATGCAGAAGAGGTATTGAATGAGTGCTCCGAAATCTGTTGTCAAAGTTAAAAACGGTAATGTGGAATACACATCCAATGTAGATGCAGCGCAGTATTACATCTTTGAGTTGAGCAGGGCAGCATTGAGAGATGTTGGCAAGTTCGTCAAAGCAAAGTGGAAAGAAGCTCTGTATGAGCATTTCGACCGCAAAACCGGCAATGCCGGAAAAGCGACAACTTACTCCGTTGTGTCAGGAAAAAACACAAAATACCCAAGAGTCGAGATCGGTTTGAAAAACAAAACGGTCAAAGGCTTTTACTCCTATTTTCAGGAATTTGGCAGCAGTCAGACACCAAAATTGGGATTACTTTCCAATGCGGTGGAGGATAACATTCCGACAATCATCGAGATCGAGTCGAAATATCTGAGTGGATTGGAAAGCGAAGCACAAGCACTTTCCATGATAAGTGAGGAAGAGTATGAGGACGAATGACCTTAAGGAATTGGTTCAGACCAAATTAAAGACATTGACACCGAATGTTTATCATGAAATAGCCAACGAGAAGAAGCTATATCCGCATGTTGTATTTACATTCCGGAGAATAGACCTTCAGGATCTTTCCAGGCAGGATTACATCCTGGAAGTGGATGTTTGGGATTTCAACGAAAATGACAAGACGGAAGTTGTTGATGATCTTACGGATTCCGTAGAAAATCTGCTCCAAGGGGAAAACATTCCGCAGGAAAATGTTTTGCCGACATTCTACTTGATAGACAGACGAAACATCTTAGATGAAAACAAGCACATCAAACACAGACAGGTACAGTTTCAAGTACAAAATTATGAAAGGTAGGATAAGCCATGAAAATCAAAGGAACAGGCGCAGTCACAAGTGCTGATTTCAAAGAAGTGAAGTGGGTAGGAACTACCAAGGGCGGAAGCGCATGCACAATCAAAATCACGGATGCCATGAATATGGGTAATATTGAATGGCAGTATGCTGAGAAGAATGATGTGGTTCCGAACATTGAGTTTACTTCCTGCTATGACAACACGGACGAAGCATCCACCAGTACAGAAGAGACCTGGTCAGTCGAAGTTGACGGAACCTTAACCGGAGCTGCTCAGATTCTTCTGGGAGCCGGAAGGCTTTATGTGGATAATAACTTGATTGCACTCTCAAGAGGCGGTGGACAGTTTACCGTAGAGAGAGAATTCAGAAACATCAATGCAGATGGAGACAGAGGCCCGGTGAAGGGAAGAGTTGTATGCGAAGGAGCTACAGCTAAACTTTCCATGAATGTTCTTACAATGCTTGGCAATGTACAGAATCTGTATTCTTGTATTGAAGTATCAGCATAAGAACAAAACACAAATCAATGAAGGAGTGCAGGGGATTTCCTCTGCACTCTTTTTTATTTTACGGAGGAAAAAGGTATGAGAGGTTTGGAAACAAGAGATGTATTCGCACTGGTGCGTTTAATTGACGAAGTGGGAATCAAAGACGAAATGAAGGAATTGGTGATGTCAAAAGACAAGATTGAGGACATTACCCAGGAATCCTTTGGATATGACTTAATTTGGACACTGATTTCCGGTGCTTCCAAGAAGAATGCAGAAGAAGCTCTGTATGAGTTCTTTGCAGGAATCATGGAGATCGACAAAGAAGAGATCCGGCACATGGAGCCGACTCAGTTCATTGAATCTGTTATCAAGATCGCAGATGTGGAGAAGTGGAAGAATTTTTTTACCTATGTTGCCAAGCAGATGAAGTCAAACTAATCGACTTGGTTTTACGCAGGTACCACTCACTTGACTGCATGAAGGTGCTGAGCTTCGAACAGTTCATGAAACTGTTGCTTTTGGCACTGGAAGAAGAACGAAAACAAAACTTCCGGGAAGAGTGGCTGGCACTCATTCCGACAATGGTCATTACAGGCCATTACATGAAGTTTGAAGAATATTACGACACCGTCACATTGAAGAATGTGGATATGAGACCGACAGAAGTCATTATGGCAGAAATTGACGAAGCGCATGAAAAAGTAAAGGAAAAGAAAAATGGCACTTGAGATATTCAAACTTGTTGGTTCGGTATTTGTAGATACAGACAAAGCAAACGATTCATTACAAAAAGTAGATAAAAGTGCAAGCAAAGTGGCTGAAGGATTCGGCAAAGCCGGAAAGACCATTGCCGGAGTTGGAGTAGCCATCGGAACAGCCGTTGTTGGTGCCGGAACCGCTATTGTTGGAATGGCAAATGATACGGCAGAAATGGCAGATACCATTGACAAAGCATCCATCCGTATGGGAATCGGTGCAGAACAGTATCAGGAGTTGGCTTATGCTGCAAGTCAATGTGGAGTAGAAATGTCCACAATGGAAGGTGCAGCCAAGAAGCTCGAAGGCACCGGCATGAACTTTGATGATGCCATCAATTCCATCATGGAACTTGGAACCGCAGAAGAGAGATCGGCAGCAGCTGCTGACCTGTTTGGAGAAAAGATTGCATATCAGTTGTCACCGTTGATTGAACAATCGGGAGACGATTTTGAAGGCTTAAAGCAAAGAGCGCATGATCTTGGCATTGTTATGTCAGATGAAGCTGTCAAATCCGGTGTTGCTTACGGAGACATGAAAGCAGACCTTGAGAAGTCGTTTAATTCGTTGAAAACGACCATTGGCTCTGCGGTAATGCCGGTATTGACAAAACTGACCGAAAAACTTGTTGATTTTATGCCAACAATTCAAAAATTGATGGACAGGCTCGGTCCGCTGGCGGCAGATTTTATAGACAAGTTTTTGCCGCCTTTATTTGATTTGGCAGAACAGTTATTACCTGAAATTTTCAGTGCGGTAGAAGAATTATTGCCAGCATTATCGGATATAGCGAATGAGATTATACCTGTTGCGGTCGATTTGCTGAAAGAGCTTTTACCTGTTGCAATCAGCATAATCAGCGAGGTTTTACCGGTGGCGGTCGAGGTAATTCAGATGCTGACACCGATAATTCGTCAGCTGATGGAATTTTTGAGCCCTATTTTGAGCATGGTTTTGCAGCTAATCAGCCCATTATTACAGCTTGTAATGCAGATTTTGACACCCATCCTCAATTTGATAAGTTCTTTGTTAGGTCCGCTTTTAGGCCTACTTAGCGATGTTTTGAGCCCAATTTTTGGAATAATCGGTCAATTATTAGGCCCGCTGACATCTTTACTGAGTTTGATTTTAGAGCCACTTTGCCAAGTTTTAGAAATCCTTTTGACTCCATTGGTCGAATTGCTTGATTTCATACTTCCACCGATTTTCGGACTTGTAGAAAAATTCTTTAGTTGGGCAAGCCCTTACCTTGAAGTTTTCTTCGAGTTTTTAGGTCAGGCCGTTGAGGACATGATAGATTGGTTCAGCGAGGGCGGCCTGACAGGGGTATTCAAGAAATTCGGAGATTTCTTCAAAGGACTCTGGGAAGGCATCGCAAGTGTATTCAAAACAGCTGTTAATTTTATCATAAAGGGAATCAATACCCTGATTGAAGGACTTAATAAGATTAAGCCTCCACAGTGGCTGACAGATTTGACCGGGGTGACCGGAGTAAATCTAAATCCGATTCCGCTCCTGGCAGAAGGTGGAGACATTCAGGCAGCAGGTAAGGCAATAGTTGGTGAAGAAGGGCCGGAACTCTTAGATCTTCCAAGAGGAGCGAGAGTGACTCCGTTAAGATCAACAGAAGGAGCAGGTACAGGATTTTTTGATTATGACAAGTTGGCAAATTCTTTGGTGCTTGCGCTTCAGAACAGCGGATTTGGCAAAATTACCATTCCGGTAATGTTAGGAGACGGTACCGTGGAAAATGTTGTGGTTAATGCTCTGAACAGAGCAAATTACAAGTCAGGAGGAAGATAAATGTCACTGAAGAATTATCCAATCAAGTTAAACGATGTTGTTCTTCCGTTCTCGGACAGTTTATGGAGTGAAGATTACTCCAATATTCAGAATGTAAATACGAGTGAAGTTGGAACAGACATTGTACAGTATACGAGGCTTGGGAAACTGAGCCTCAAATTGTCATTTACTTTGTTTGCATCATGGATTCCGATCTTTGAAGGATTTGCATTTGGCGGAGAAACAATCATGGTGAGCCTCTTTGATAAAACATCCGGAGGATATAAAGTTCGGGAAATGAGAATGGACAAGTATTCAAAAAAACCGGTTGAACGGTCAGAACTGCTTGAAAATATGGATGGAATGTGGAATTTTTCTTTCACATTGATTGAGATGTAGGAGTAAACATGTACAAATATCTTGCAGATGCAAAAAAGAATATGCAGAAGGCAGAAGTAAGCGGAACAATCGGGAGTCTTACTTTTACCGGAGAAGAAATCGACAGAAACTCTTTCAAGTTAATCAATCAGTGCTGCAATGAATCTGAGTTCAAATTCGGTGGAGTATTCATCGGTGAACTGGATGTGAAATTCATCAATAGCAAACTGAACATCGAAAGAAACGATTGGATTGGTTTGGAAATTGCTCCTGTGGTAACGATTGAAGATGAAACCATTCCATTGGGAGTCTACATTGTAAACTCCGCAGCACATTCACAGAACATCGTCACAGTGAAAGCCTATGACAGAATGAGTAAATTCGACAAGGCAGCAGCTGTTTCCGAGAACATGAACGGAACCACATACGATTGGCTTAACTTGGCCTGTATGGAGTGCGGTGTTCCGCTCGGAATCACAAGAGCAGAAGTCGAACAATTACCAAATGGAAATCAAAACTTTGTCCTGGGAATTTTAGGCGATATTCAGACATGGAGAGATGTTCTATATTGGCTGACGGTGAGTTGTGGGTGTTTTGCCACAATGGATCGCTTTGGACAATTAACGATCCGACAGCATGGAACTGATCCGGTTGATACAATTCCGGCTCAGATAAGATTCAATGCATCCTCATACGGAGATGAAATCGTAAAGTATACCGGGATGAATGTAGTGGTTCAGTCAGATCAGACGGTTGAGTATTATGCAAACGAACCTGACACCGAATACTCGATGAATTTAGGAACAAATCCATTCTTCCAGGGAACCAAAGCTCAGAGGCAGGTTTACATGAATAATCTGCTGACAGTGCTTCCCAATATAGAATTTGTTCCTTGTGCAGTAAGTATTCCGTTTGGTTTCCATTATGATCTTGGAGATGTTCTGCATTTTCCGGGAGGATATGGAAACGCAACAAATAAGTTCTGCATAATGTCTTACAATTTCACTTTGAATGGAGCCAATCAGATCAAAGGCATTCCTACTCCGACAAAATCCATGAGTAAGGAAGAAAAAGACATTCAAGGTCTATTAAATAAGACAAGTACAAACGAATTTCAGGATTACGAACAGAAGAACACAAAGGTCATTGAGATTGGAGACGGAGAAGAAAAACGAATTGCTTCCGTAAGACTGGCAAGTAACAACAACACAAAAGCTCTAATCAATCTCGAAATTGACCTGGAAGCACAGGCGACTACGATTTCGGACACAATAGATGTAGAAGTAGTTGAAGATTATGAAACCGGTGATCTCTCCGGTTCGGCAAGCGGTGATGATATATTCCGATTGGTTAGCCAAAGCGAAACAAAAGGTATTTTCCGCTACATGGTCAATGGAGTGGAAACAGCTCTAAAACCAATTGAACAATACACGGACGGAAACCACATCACGCATTTGATGTATGTCTTGCCTTTGGAACAGGGTATTGCAGCACAATTTGATGTTTACCTAAAAGCTGAGGGCGGAGATTTGGAAATTCCGGTTGGCGGAGCATGGTTCTATGGCTCAGGTCGTGGTTTAGTTGGTGACGGTCGTTGGGATGGCCTCATTAACCTTGAAGAGCCTGCGGATAGCTGGAACATGATCGAAATTGCATTCAGCAATGCAAGCGATACTGTATCAGTTATGCTGGATGAACCGATTTCGATTCAGATTACCGATAATGCAGCGGAATGGGCAATGGTAGAAATCAACTATGCAAATGCCGGTGATTCCGTAATAATTAACATGTATTCAATGAAATTCTCATTGATTACGGAAGCAGAAGAGCCGTTCATCACAGAAGATGGAGATGTAATGGTAACGGAATACGATATAGAGTAAAGGAGAAAAAAATGGCAGAGAAAAAGTTTAGCGAATTACCAAGCGCAGCAAGTTTGACAGGAAATGAACTCGCAGCCTTGTCGCAAATGCAAAGCGGATCACTTGCATCAGTAAAATCGACACTTCAGGCGATTGCAAACTGGTTTGCAGTTTATGCACAGTACACAACAGCTTTACAGACTACGGACAAATCCATTGCCGGAGCGATTAACGAGTTGAAGCAGTTGATCTCACTCATTCCGCAGTTTTCGATTGAAGTGGTTGAGGAATTGCCGACAGAGGATATTTCCGATACGACAATTTATTTGGTTCCGGCAGAAGATCCGGAAGTTGGCAATTATTATGAGGAATACATTCATGTCAATAGTATTTGGGAACTTTTAGGAACTACGGCTGTTGATTTGAGTGGATATTACACAAAACTCGAAGTAGATGGATTGTTGGCGACCAAGGCGAGTGTGGCAGAAGTGGCATTGAAGGAAAACAAATCAGATATGCCGACAGATGTCCGCTCGATAATCAAGGACTGCAAGACGCCCAAATCTGCCACGATTACGAATGGAATTGCACAGTTTGATTGTATCGAGGAAAATTTGGTTAAGGGGCTTAAACTCACAATGAACCCTATTCAAGACCTTCACGGCTATTCTAATCCTTGGGTTGGTGGAGCAGGGAAGAATAAGTTGAATATTGACATTGACAGTTATTCAACGAGTGGAATTACTATTAGTGTAAATAATGGAGTTGTAACAACAAGCGGAACGGCAACGGCTAATACGACGATTAGCCTATTAACGAGTAGGATAAATGTATCGGACATTGGTGACACTTATAAATTAGTTGATGACGGAAGTTTTACATTTTCAACCAATCTTTATTTGAATATTAGATATTACGACAGTAATGGCTCGGCTATTTCCAATCAAGCATTGAATAGCGGAAAGAGTATGAATTTGGTTATTCCGAGCAACGCAACGACATTTATGCCTATGATTATTATTAAGAGCGGAATTACGGCAAATGGAACTATTAAGCCGATGCTTATGTTGCAAAGTGTAACTGACAATTCCTTTGCACCCTACTCCAACATCTGCCCTATTAGCGGAAGAACGGAAGCGAGTGTTACGAGGACAGGGAAGAATTTATTTGATTTTAATAGTTTTAAGAATACAGCACCATTTATACAAAGGTGTTCTTTGGCAATAAATTCAGACGGAAGCGTTACGGCTACCTCAACCTCAACGGGTTCTTGTTGGGTAGGTTGGAATGGCGACTCTGGCACACTTGGTTCTTCTGTATGGGTTATAAAAGCAAAAGATAAAATGTGCTTTTCAAGCGGTTTGAGTAATTTAACTTGGGGAGTATACGAATTGGACGAAAACAGAAATATGTTATATTCTTCAAGAGCATTTACAGACAGAGTTTACACGAAGCACGAACAAAATTCCGTATATTATGCTATTAGAATAAACATATTTGAAGCAACAAGTACGGGACAAACAAAGACATTTTATCCTCAAATCGAATATGGAGAATCTGTCACGGAATTTGAACCCTACACCGCAGAAACCAACACCCACCAATACTCCGAAACGATATACGGTGGAGTTGATGATTTCGTGAATGGTGAACTTTCTGTCGAATGGGGTTATATTGCTTCTTACGACGAAGAAACTTTGCCGGGCGAATGGATTTCAGATCGTGATGTATATGCTCCCGGTACGACACCTACAACAGGCGCAGAAGTATGTTACAAACTCGCAACTCCCACCACCATAGAAACAAGTGCGGAGGAGATTACCACCGTTTCAGGCACAAACATCATTTCAGGCACAGAACCGATTTCCGAGTGCCAATACACCGAACTCGCAACCGTTGATGATTTGATTAAGATTATAGGAGGACAATAGGAATGAGAACTTTGATGAAGCAGAACAGGTTGAGCGGATTATTCATTAAAGATGAAGCAGGAACTTTTGAAATGAACGATTTGAAACCCATGAAAATACACGGTATAACAGACATCACTCTCAAGAATGTGAAAACAGGTTTGGTGGAAAGATTCCATTCTGAAAACACCTTCCAGGCTTGGGCATTGGCAAATTATTCAAAGGAGCATGGAGCATTCCGTGTAAACAGTGGATTTGATTGGACGGAGCTTGTCGGAGGAATTTATCTGTTTAGAGATCAGATTACTGTCGGATCGGAATACATGCCTGCTGGCAACGAAATGATAGGATGCGGTTCCTATGGTGTCACCAACGCAGGAAAATGTACGGAATTTGGTTCATTCAATGGTGCCGACTCAGGTGCAACGGCAAGTGCTATCCGCCAGGTGTATGAATACAACACTTCGCAGGCCAACGGACAGATCGCTTGTGTATGTCTTGGCAACAGATATGGAGCCAAAATCGGTTACGGCTTTAAGAGTGGATATATCCAAAGCGAAAACAACATGAATCCCGGTTACAGGAACGAAAATTCCGGAAGAACAGGTGAACGAAATCAGATGTATTACAACGGTTTTGTTTACACATGGGCTGGAGTGGATGAAAACCACATAGCACATATCACAAAGACACGATACAGCGCAGATATTGGTTCGGTATTCCATGACATTTCAGGAAACGAGTTGACCTTTGACATGACAGAGGTTGGTCAGCCTTGGACGGATTTCGTAGATGCGTCACAGTGCTATTGCTTGAATGCAGGGGATGTCGGAAATGGAGTATTCAGAATAAATCCTTATGGAAATGCTTATTCAATAACTCATACGGTCGCTCCTGGTGGAACAGGTTATTATTACGAATTTGACTGTGCAAATGAAACCCTGACACTTAAAACATTTGTGAATAGTTCAAGCAGTTCATTGGCATGGACAGGAAGTGCTTGCAGATTCTTCTCTGATTATATCGTTGTAATGACAACAGACGATTATTGTTGCATTTTCAAGCAGTCAACAGGTGAGTTCTTGAGAAAATTAAAAATTGCAAGATGGTTTGGTCCCAGAGATGATAACCGTGACCTTCCTCCCAGCGAGATCGCAGATGGTTTACTTGTTTTCTTTACTGTTGAAAGCGAAGTAAGAGCAGGAGGCTCAGCGAACTCCGCAGCATGGGGAGTATATGACTGCGTTGCAGATACCGTTCGTGCCGTAGGACTTCCTTGGAGCAGTCCTGACAGACATTATGCTGTTGGCACAAGAATGAAAACGGTCGATATTTTGAAGAACGAAAGTTATGGTGGCTATGCAACAAAATTCCACAATCCGTTCTATTTGGCAACAATCAACAATCTTGAGGAAGTGGTTACCAAGACTGCGGCAAAATCAATGAAAGTAGTCTATACACTTACAGCGGAGGCATAAGATGGAAGCAATTATCATTGCAGCAATTGGAGCAGGTGCAGGGTTATCAGCGAGTGTAGTCTCGCTGGTAACCTTTTTGATTTCAAGAGCAGACAAAAAATCCTCAAAAAGAACAGCAGAATCTGACATGCTGATGGGCCTCGGACATGATCGGATTGTTTTCCTGGGTTCGGAATATGTCAAAAGAGGATATATAACAAAAGACGAATATGAGAATCTTCATGAATATCTTTACAAGCCGTATTTAGAACTTGGTGGAAACGGCACTGCTCAAAAGATCATGAATGAAGTAGAGAAGCTGGATATGAAGTAAAAACATAAAATACAATGTAAAAGGAGGGCAAATTACATGATTTTTAATGACAAAGTTTACAATGTGCTGAAATGGATCTGCATGGTAGGACTTCCGGCAATCGGAGTTCTGTGGTACACACTCGGAAAAATTTGGGGATTTTCGTACTTGGAAGAGATCAATGCAACGATTATTGCTGTTGTTGCATTCCTTGGAGCATTGTTAGGTATTTCAAACATTCGCTACAATGCGAGATTGGAGGCAGAGAATGGCAAGAGTGATAATGACCAGTAATGAGTATGTGGAAAGACTGAAGAAAATCGCAGCCAGGAAAACATATTATTCCAACAAATGTCCATATAACCTTTGTTACATCCATTCCGATGGAAGGACTTCAGCAGACTGCTGGAACCTGATTAAGGCTCTCCTGAACGGTTATGATGTCAATAATATGACCGTAGGCTATTATCAGAAGGACCTGAGCAATACCGGAGACTGCACTGTTGATGGATTGATTAAGCAGTGCACGGATGTGTCTACAAACTTTAAGAAGTTAAAGAACGGAGAACCGAGACTTCTGTACATGAAGAATCATGCTGGTTCCTATATCGGAGAAGTTCAGATTGATGGAAAACTGTACAATGTAATTGAGAGCACCGGAAGCTGGGAGCGGAAGGTGCTTTATTCATGGGTAGATCCGGACGGAACCAGGAGACATTACAAAGGAGCCATCAAGAACGGAATGTGGACCAAGCATGGAAAAATGACAGCATGGCTTGCATATACAGATTCGGAGCCTGTTGCACCGGTCCAACCTTCCAAAAACCTTGACGAAGTAGCCTTGCAGGTGTACAAAGGAAAGTATGGTAATAATCCACAGAGAAAACAAAAGCTCAAAGCAGAAGGATATACGGATGCGGAGATTAAGACCATTCAGAAAAAAGTGGATGAACTGGCAAAGGCAAACACTACGGTTCCGAAGGACGACTGTGGCATATATTACACAGTAAAAGCCGGAGACACTTTGACAGCCATTGCAAGACGGAATGGAACCACAGTCTTGAAGATCTTGCAGATGAATCCGGGAATCAAAGATCCGAACAAAATCTATGTAGGGCAAAAGATCCGTGTGAAGTAGTTTGCCCACAGATTGCCCAATGCAAATTGAATAAGCGAGAATATGACGGTATTTGAGCAATATAGACCATTGTTCGACTCCCGTCTACTCCATGAAAAGATTAAGCCTTGAAATCAGCGGTTTCTTAACAGAAATCAATGGTTCCAAGGCTTTTTTCTTTTGCATATTATTTCTCTAAAAAAATAATTATTTCGTTAAAAATATAAAAATATTGCCCACAGATTGCCCATGTTTTGTGTAATAAAATTACACATTCAATAAACCGGAGACGGAATCCGCCATTTTCTGCTTGGCTGCATCCATGTTCATGGCATGTTGGTACACAGATTTCATGACTCGATCTGTTGTCCAGCCTCCGGCCTCCAGGATCTGTTTGTCGGAGAATCCAAGTTCGTGCATGTAGGATGCAAAGAAATGACGGAGCTTGTGCAGGGAAAAGTGTGGAAGGCCAAGAAGCTGTTCCACTCGAATGAGTTCCTTGTAGATCATGTTCGGAGCTCCTTTGAATACAAATCCCTGCTTGGCTATCAGATCGCAAAGATAATCCGGCAGCAGGACCGTTCTTGTGGAGCCGGTGGTCTTGGTGGTCTTTACAATCCATTCCTTCTGTTCATTCTGAACGAGAGCCTTGTTTACAGTGCACACATTCCCTTGAATATCATTCACAGTAAGAGCGCAGACTTCGCTTCTCCGGAGTCCGAGAACTGCCAAAAGTATCGGCACTTCGTACTTAGTCCCTTTTATGGTACACAATATCTGTTTTACATCGTCTATGGTAGGAATGTAATCGTCCTTCGGCTCTGCCTGTGGCAATTGAGGACTTTTAATCTCTCCGCCATAGAATTTGATTACTCCGACCAAAAATCCGCTGAAGTTCTTTGTAGACTTCGGAGAATGGTTCCGGGCATACCGGTTCACTTCGGCTTGAAGAATGGGAAGGTTCAAATCACACACAGGAGTGTGCATAAATCGTTCACTGACAGCTTTAAGAATGGAATGGTAGGATTTAATCGTTGTAGGGGATAAAATGCTCTCTTTGGACTCAATATAGCCTTCAGCTGCATCCATAAAAGACTGATTGGTGGAATAGGACCGGAATTTGTGCTCCAAGAGTTCCCTGGCTTCGACTTTAGTCGGCTTGTGGTCCACAGTGATCCGCATTCGGTTCCGGTTTCGCATTTCGGAAATTCGGTATTTGCCTGATTTGAGCTTTTCAATTGTCATAAGGCCTCCTTATCCGATCTTAGACAAGTCGGAAGATTCTTTTTTCCTTGCAATGCCGAGAACTGCACAAACTGCAATCTTTGTGTCCTCGGATGCAGCTCGGAAAGCATCAATCATTTCGATTTCTTCAGAATTAAGCAATCTGGAAGTCAAACTGCTTCGGCCGGTAAGATAATCCATATCGACATTGAAAAAGTCAGCAATGGCATTAAGAACTTCAGGCTTAGGGTAACGAGTGCCTCTTTCGTAATGAGACAAGGCCTGTTTGGTAATACCAAGAGCAGAAGAAAGCTCTTCCTGAGTCATATCTTTGCTTGTTCTTAAATTGTAGAGTGTTTGTTTGAATTCCATATTGTGCTCCTTCCTGTGTTTAATTGAATTATAAACACTTTGTTTATGAAAGTAAACAAAAAGTTGATTTTCCATATTGACAAAAGTAAACGGAGTGTATACAATTGGACTTGTAAACGAATTGTATACAGAAAGGAGGCAAACATGAATCAGGTTTTAATAGCAAACAGGCTGAAGGCTTACAGAGGCAGTATGACACAGAAAGAAGTGGCAGATGCAGTTGGAGTTACAGCAATGGCTATTTCGCAATATGAAAAAGGCGAGCGAATTCCAAGGGATGATGTAAAGGTTAAGATCGCAAAACTTTACAACAAATCCGTTGATGAAATTTTTTTTGCGGAATAGGTATACAGAGTGTATACAAAGGAGGGGCTGATGAACAATCTAACTATTTTCCAAAAAGAAGAGTTCGGAGAGATTCGAACAGTAGAAGTGAATAATGAGCCTTGGTTCATAGCAGCAGATGTATGCCGGGCCTTAGATTTGTCAAACACAAACATTTCATTGGAAAGATTGGATGATGATGAGAAGTGTAAGTTGAACTTAGGGTTATCTGGAGGCGGAACAAATTGTGTGAATGAATATGGTTTATACAATCTCGTGCTTGGAAGCAGGAAGAAGGAAGCAAAGGATTTTAAGAGATGGATTACCCATGAGGTAATTCCGGAGATCAGAAAGACAGGTGGCTACAAATTGCCGCAGACATACCAAGAAGCATTGAGGGCCTTAGCAGACAAACAGGACGAACTGGAAAAGATGCTTCCGAAGGCAGAATTTTATGATGCAGTCATTGATTCCAATCAGGCGATTTCAATTGGTGATGCTGCAAAGGTGTTGAATATGGGAATCGGACAGAATAATCTGTTTAGATTTTTAAGGCAGCAGGGGATCCTGATGTCGGACAACAAACCATATCAGAAATACATTGATGCAGGTTATTTCCGAGTTGTTGAACAGTCTTATTTGGCAAAAGGTGAGACAAGACTCAGCTTTAAGACGATGGTATATCAGAAAGGTTTGGATTTCATCCGAAAGAAAATAAGGAAAGAGGAAGAACTGTATGGATAAGGTCACAAAATACAATCTATTTCCAATTCAAGGTGCAGAACCGATAGACAGCACATTTACCAGGCGAAACAAACTTTGCATGGTTCCGGACATTGACTTTGACTTCAAAGAGGGAATGATCTGCAAGAACCAATTATGGGCAAGTAAGGACGGAAAAGATTTTGTATTGGCAGGAGCCGCAAAAATAATGGACAGAATTTACACCACAGAAGAGTTGGTAAAGAGATTCAAACAAAAGGAGGCATAAGAAATGGACGGAGTAGAAAAATTAGTTGAAGGGTATATGAGTGTGTGCAGAGAACTGATTGAGGCCAAGGAGGAGATCTTCAGAATGCAGGGAATGATTTCTGCATTGGTTGACAGAATCGAAACCCAGGAAATAAGAGAGGCTGAATGTGATTACAACAACAGAAAAGATGTCGAGAAAGTTGATATTCGGGTAAGGGATCTTAAGTCAATCCTGGGAATGAAGCCGGAGATCTGCGAAAGAGCAGAAGCAATCCTGCAAGAGAGAGAGGCCAAGAATGGCCAGTGAGGTCGTTGCCGGCCTGGAGCTCCTGAAAGAAGTATTTGAATCCCAATTGCAGGAGTTGGACCGGTGCAACGAGAAAGCAAGAGAGCTGGAGGCAGAGATCGAAGAGATAGATTCCATGATTGGGAATCTGAACGAGTTGAATAATCGGAGGCAGAGAGAATATGAAAAAGGGTTACGAGCTAATAAGAGAATGCGCAACAGAGAACTCAGGAAAAGAATCTTTTTTGGATTACGCATGGAGCCTGTTGGTGCCGGCGGCAATCCTCGCATGGAGCATCCTGGGAGCGATCATTTAGGGAGGCTGATATGGGAAGAAGAACGGTAGAAGATACGGCAACAAAGGTCAGACGGTTTAACGACTGGATTCGGGGAGAACTGAAACGGCAGAAGAAGAACCAAACAGAGCTGGCCTACTATATAGGAACAGACCAATCCGGACTGTCACTGCGAATGAACGAGAAGAGGACATGGACTTTGAAAGAGTATTTCAATGTGCTGGAGTTCTTCGGAAAGAAGGCAGAAGATGCGGAATGGTAAAAGAAAAAGCATCCGCTGCTTCGACAGATGCTTAATCAGGGCTGATGAACAATAGAATTGTTTCATCACTACATATAGTACATCAAATTGAACCAAAATACAATACCTGCAACGCAAGTTTTTCTTTTTTGGTTCATTAGGATATTAAAGTTATGACATGGAGGTAAAAACGACAATTGTACACAAGGACCATTTTGGAGGGTTCGGGGTATCAGTTTATCAAGAACAGTTATTCATCCAAAAGTGGTGCACCGGGGATCGGAAGGCAGAAGAAGCGAAAACGGACTCCGGAGGATATGGAGAGGCAGAACCGATCCAACAGAGCAAGACATGTTCAATTGTTAATCCTGGGAAACTTCAAGGAAGGCTGGCACATCACATTGACCTATGCGAAGGATAAGAGGCCACAGACTCCGGAAGAGGCAAAACGGAATTTGCAGAAGTTCCACAGGAGAATGAAAACGAAGTTCAAGAAGGCAGGTTTCGAATACAAATGGCTGGCAGTCACCGAGATCGGCTCCAAGGGAGCGGTACATCATCACTTAATCTTAGAGGATATTCACACCGAGGATTTCACAACACAGAAGGCAGTATCGGAGTGCTGGGCATATCAGACTTACTTCTCCATGCTTTACGAAGAAGGCAGCTATGAGGAGCTTGGAGAATACCTGGCAAAGAAAGAGACCAAAGAGGATATTCCGGGATGCAAGGTGAGCCATTCAAGGAATTTGGAATTGCCGAAGAAACAAAAGAAGAGGATGCGAAGTAAGACGTGGATGCTTGATCCGAAGATACCACAAGGATGGATGCTGGTGAAAGGATCACTGTTCAATGGAGTGAATCCATACACCGGACTTCCATCACAACACTACTTGATAGTAGAGACAAAACCACCAAACAGGAGGAAACAGATATGAGTTTATACGAGAAATTTGGAGAATTCGATTCTTCAGAAGAAATCAATGAAGCGGCAGCAGGACAGTTGGCAGAAGGAACCGAAGAAGGCAGACAGAACATCAAGGAGATCGCATTGGAGAACGGCCTTGATCTGATGGATGCAGAAGATTACATCTTAGGGGATGTGGACGAACTTTGCAATCCGTTCATGGCAGCCATCGGCAAAATTGAGTTGGAAATCAAATACTTAGGCTTGAAAGAGACAACAGCCGAGTATGATTACGCAAGCTACATCCTGAAGGAA
>Ga0247608_10001691_pt1 | contig 29569 bp, 21 predicted proteins | sample 176DNAGHGlowgp2_FD_193490 | JGI IMG/M metagenome (GOLD analysis project Ga0247608, IMG submission 193490) | Sheep rumen microbial communities from Palmerston North, Manawatu-Wanganui, New Zealand - 1766 DNA GHGlow gp2 | ecosystem: Host-associated > Mammals > Digestive system > Stomach > Rumen ... | reverse complement strand
ATATCGATATATCGCAAAAATATCAATCAGAAAGAAGCGCAGAGAACATAGCCGGGGGCCATCACGGGGCACCAGCCACGGGCATCTGCGGGGACGCGGATGCCTCCATTGCCGCCGCGCCGGAACGATCGAGATGAAATTTTGGTGCGGTCGCCGTGAGCTAAAAGCCAATAGCTGATTTCCCAAGCCAAAAAAATCGTACTTTTGCCCACCGCTTAATTCAAAATTCATTATTCATAATTAAATGAAACGTCTCCCCCTCCTTATCCTCCTCGCCGCCATCCTGTTGGTGGCTTGTCGCACCGACCAGACCACCCTTTGGAAATCCGATCGGGTCTATCTTAACTCCGAGTTTGGGTGCGTGCATAACGCCTGGCAGTTCCGCTGCGGCGGCCAATGGCACTCCGCCACCGTGCCGGGCAACATCCACGACGACCTGCTCGCCAACAAGCTGATTCCCGACCCGTTCTACGGCGACAACGAACAGAAAGTGCAGTGGGTTGCCGACAGTGTCTGGGAATACCGGCTGCTGTTTGATGGCAGTTGCGGCAGTGAGGGACCTTTCCCGCATAACGAGCTGGTATTCGAGGGTTTGGATACCTACGCGGAGGTCTTCCTCAACGGCGAACGTTTGACCGCCTCCACAGGGGATACGATGACGAACAACATGTTCCGGACGTGGCGTTTCCCGCTGCCCGACAAGCTGAAGGAGACTGGCAACGAACTGATTGTCAGATTTCTGCCGACCGAACCGTTCGACAGCGTCGCAGCTTCGAAACTGCTGTACAAACTCCCCGACAACCGCGTCTTCACCCGCAAGGCGCAGTATGAGAGCGGCTGGGACTGGGGACCGAAGCTCAACACCTGCGGCATCTGGAAAAACGTCTATATCGAATCTTGGAATGTGTTAAAAGTCAACGACTTCTATGTAAAAGACACGGAACCGTCCCGCGATTCCACCCGTCCGTGGATTGCCGAAGTGGAGGTCGAGGTCGAGGCCGACAAAAAGGTCACCACCTATATACATCTGGATATCACTGACAAGGACGGCTACAGCCAGCAGATCCAGCACAAGGCGCAGCTGCACAAAGGGACGAACAAGGTGGTGATTCCCATCACCATCGAGAATCCGAAACTATGGTGGCCGAACGGAGCGGGCGAACCGCACCTCTATTACTTCACGGTAAAGGGCAGCCGTGTTGACAATGGCCTCGTGCACACACATGGACTGCGCACGGTGGAGCTCGTCCAGAAGCGCGACAGCATCGGCGAGTCGTTCCAGTTCATCGTCAACGGCAAGCCGCTCTTCATGCGCGGTGCCGACTGGATTCCCGCATCCTCGTACCCGGGCACGCTCGCCCGCAGCGAAGGCGACGACCGCTACGCCGAGCTCCTGCAACAGGCCAAAGATGCGAATATGAACATGATACGGGTTTGGGGCGGCGGCATCTACGAGCATGAGGCCTTCTACAACTACTGCGACCAGATGGGACTCTTGGTGTGGCAGGATTTTATGTTCGCCTGCAACATCTACCCCGGCGATGAAGCGTTTATGAACAACGTGAAGGCCGAGGCCGAAGAGCAGGTGAAACGGTTGCGCCACCACGCCTGCATCGCCACATGGTGCGGCAACAACGAGGTGCACAACGGCTTGGAAGATTGGGGATGGAAGGATGCCTTGGGCTATACTGACCAGCAATATTCGGAAATGTATGAGGATTACGAGCAGCTTTTCGAAAAGATGCTGCCGAAAATTTGCCTGGAAAATATGCACAACCCCAACTACGTGCACTCCTCGCCGACTTACGGCTGGGGTCACCCCGAGTGCACAACCCACGGCTGCAGCCACTATTGGGGTGTATGGTGGGGCGAGCTGCCGTTCGAGATCTGGTGGGAGAAAACCGGTCGCTTCATGACGGAATATGGCTTCCAGGCCTATCCGGAAATGTCGCTCTGGAACAACTACATCCCAGAAGGCGAGCGCAAACTGCAATCCCCGTCCATGCGCAACCACCAGAAGCACGGTCGCGGGGTGCCGATCATCCTCAAGGCGATGGAGGATCTGTACGGTTTCAAAGATACCAACAACCTCGATAAATTTGCCTATATCAGTCAGTTGGTACAGTCTGACGGCATCGCGCAGGCCATTGAGGCGCACCGCATCCAGCACGAAAAGTGCAGCGGCACGCTCTTCTGGCAGCTCAACGACTGCTGGCCCGTGGCCTCCTGGAGCTGCATCGACGTGGCCGGCAACCCGAAGGCGCTGTACTACCGTCTGCCGCAGCTGTACGCCAACGTGGCCGTCGCCTCGCGTCATATCTCGCAGGACACCATCGAGCTGTATCTGATCAATGACGGCTTCACAACAGTGAGCGGTCAGTTCGATTGGACCATCTACTCGATGGATGGGCAGTTGGTCAATTCAGGGGGCGGGCTGACTTCCACACCGGTGAACAGCAGCGTGAAGGCCGCCACCGTAGTACTCCCCAAGGGGGTGAAAAACGCCGGAAATGTCTATGTTGAAGCGATTTTCAACTCCCAAAACACCGAAAAAGTGCAATACTTGACTTATTTCGTGAAACCGAAAGCGTTGAACCTCTCCTCTCAACCGATTCAGGTCAATACGGAATACGGCGACCATTCCGCTGAAATCCGCCTTTCTTCCAAAATGTTGAAAAAGGGCGTCTTCATTGAAGAAACACATGGTTACAAGGTCGATTATTCCGACAATTACTTCGATTTGAAACCGAACGAAGAGATAATTGTAAAAGTTGATTATCCGCTATTGGAAGAAAAGCCGTCATTCAAGATTCGCACGTTAAAGTGACTGCTTGAACATATCCATTAGATTTTGAGAGTTGTTTTCTCGTTTCCTAGTTCCAGTTTCAATGAGCCTTGAAACTGGAAAGTTGAAACAAAAAAAGGGGAACCACAATGATTCCCCCTAAACTACTAACTGCTTACTGCAGACTATTTCAGCACGCCGAGTTCCTTGCCGATCTTGGTGAAGGCGGCGATGCACTTGTCGAGGTGCTCGCGCTCGTGGGCGGCGGAAATTTGCACGCGGATACGGGCTTGGTCTTTCGGTACCACAGGATAGTAGAAGCCGGTGACGTAGATGCCTTCCTCCTGCAGTTTGGCGGCCATCACCTGTGACAGTTTGGCATCATACAGCATCACGGCGCAGATGGCGGACTCGGTCGGCTTGATGTCGAAACCGGCGGCTTTCATCTTGGCCACGAAGTATTCGGTGTTGCTGTGCAGCTTGTCCTGCAGCTCGTTGGTCTCCGACATGATGTCAACCATCTTGCAGCCGGCAGCGGCCACCATCGGAGGGATGGAGTTGGAGAACAGGTACGGACGGGAACGTTGACGGAGCATGTCGATGATCTCCTTCTTACCGGTGGTGAAACCGCCGATGGCGCCGCCGAAGGCCTTGCCCAGCGTACCGGTGAGGATTTCGATCTTGCCGCGCAGGTTGTAGCGCTCGGTCACGCCGCGACCGGTGTTGCCCACCACGCCGGCGGAGTGTGATTCGTCAACCATGACCATGGCATCGTATTTCTGTGCCAGTTCGTAAATCTTGTCGAGCGGGCAGACGTTGCCGTCCATGCTGAACACACCGTCGGTGACGATGATGCGGAAACGCTGTGCCTGAGCGGCTTTCAGTTGTTCCTCAAGGTCAGCCATGTCGGCGTTTTTGTAACGGTAGCGGACTGCCTTGCAGAGACGCACGCCGTCGATGATGGAGGCGTGGTTGAGGGCGTCGGAGATGATGGCGTCCTGGTCGGTGAGCAGGGGTTCGAAGACACCGCCGTTGGCATCGAAGCAAGCAGCGTAGAGGATGGTGTCCTCTGTGCCGAAGAATTCAGCGATCTTCTTCTCCAAGGCCTTGTGCAGGTCGGAGCAGCCGCAGATGAAACGCACGGAGGCCATGCCGTAGCCGTGGGTGTCGAGGGCTTCCTTGGCGGCGGCGATCAGACGCGCGTCGTTGGCGAGGCCCAGGTAGTTGTTGGCGCAGAAATTCAGCACCTTGCTGCCGTCCTGCAGCGTGATCTCACCGCTTTGAGGAGAAGCGATGATGCGTTCGTTCTTGTACAAGCCGGCTTCCTTGATGTCGGCCAATTCTTTCTGAAGATGTTGTTGGAAATTGGTGTACATTTGTTTGTTTATTTGTTGGATTGTTTGTATATAAGTTTCAAGTTCAAAGTTCAATCAAAAAAACATTTTCCTAGAGCAGCCCCGACAGGGGCAAGAGCTTGGTAGAGCAGAAGAGAACGAATGAGATAGCAGGTTCATTAAATCGTGGCAAAAGTACATTTTTTTTCTGAAATATGTTCATTTTTGTTTTGAAGTTGTCATTCTGTTATCCTTCGTTGGATGAACATTTTCCTTGTGCAGGCGAAGTACATGACAACCCCGATGACATGGACGGCCACCACGGTCCAGAAGGCGGCGGAGTATCCGAAATACTCGGCGATGACGCCTCCGAGGACGATGCCTAATCCCAAGCCTAAGTCCCAGCTGGTCAGCAGGGTGGAGTTGGCGGTGCCGCGTTCGTTGTGGTGTGCGACGGAGATGATCATGTTCTGGAAGGCGGGCCACATGTGTCCGTTTCCAAGTCCCACGAGTATGGCGGTGGCGTAAAAGCAGACGGGATGCGTGGAGATGACGAACACCGTGTATCCGACCGTGGAAATCAGGATGCCGATGCCTGCGTGACGGGTCAACTTGCCTTCCCTCAGGGATTTTCCGCCTTGCAGCCGTGACATGATCAGTCCGAGGGAGAGCAGCAGGAAGAAGGTGCCGGACCCGCTGGTGATGCCCATAACCTCTTTGCCGTAAATGGCTAAATAGTTGCTCAGCACGCCGTAGCACAAGGCGAAACAGACCATGTTGACGCCTATGAACCAGCCTCTCAGGAGGAAAAAACGGTCGAGGGAAATCTTTTTCTTGTCGGCCACGGGAGCACGTTGCGGCAGCTTTACCGTTGCGGAGAGCACCACACTCAGCAGAGCAAACAGCAGTGCGACGAGAAAAAGGATGTTGAAGTCGCCGGTAAGTTTGTACAGGGCGATGCCCACGGTGGGGGCGATGGCGGTGGCAATGTTGTTGCTCAACCCATAATAGCCGATGCCCTCGTTGCGGCGTGAGGAGGGCAGCACGTCGATGGCGACGGTGGAATTGGCCACGGTGCTCGCCCCGAAAGGCCCTCCGTGGAGGGTGCGCACCACCGCAAAAACGGCCAGCGTGCCTGCCAGAAGATAAAACCCGTAGAACAGGAAACTCAGCACCATGAAGAAAATCAGCACCTTCTTGCGGTTGAAGGAGTCCACAATATAGCCGCTGAACGGACGGAACAGCAGTGCGGCCACCGCATAGCCCGACAGCACCAGGCCGATCACATCTTTTGTGGCGCCGAAGTGCTCGCTCAAGTAGATGGGAAGCAGCGGGGTGAGGAGGTAAAATGCGAAAAACAGCGAGAAATTCGTCGCCATCACCTTGATGTATTCACTGTTCCAAAGCACCTCTTTCGTCTCTGTCATGTCCCTTTTATTTTGGAGCGGCAAAAGTACAATTTTTTTTCGCCGAGATATGCCTTTTTGACACGACAATAAAATGCTGGATGAAAGCGTTGTAGCAATAAAACGAAGGATTCTTGCCGAAGCAACGCCAAAAAATTGTATCTTTGCCGTTTGAATCTGAAAATATTTGGATATGAAAAACAGACTCCAGAAATATATATTCATTGTGTTTTGTGTAGTAGGCGTTCTTTGCCTGGTATCCTGCCAAACGTCTCGCTCTCAGACTCATGGGAAAACCAAATACCAGAGAGTTCGCACCCGTCACACCCCGAAATGGAACTCCACTACGTCGCAGAGTACCACTTATTACATTAGAAAGAACTCCACCCGGAAAAGTCACGACAGCAAAAGAATCAAACGGTAATTATGCGTATTTTGACAGACAAAAATATTGTGTTGATTGTTTTGCTGCTGCTTGGCGTGTGCCGTGTCGCAGCCCAGGAAGACCATATCCGTTTCAATGTCGTGAACGACACCGCCCGTATCGATGCGGTGATTGAGGAGGATTCATTGGGAAACCTCATTAACTCGATGTACGACTCCAACCTTGACAATGTCGACCACGGCAACGGTTTGCTGTTCACCTATTTCAACTGGATGCCGGGCTACAACCTGTATCAGAACTTCGACATCGTGACCATCCATTACCGTCACCAAGGTTCGGCACCGCGAGACACCATCGACTTGACGGGCTACCATCATCCGGCCAACTACCGCATCACCTCCAATTACGGCTACCGGCATCGCCGGATGCACCGTGGCGTGGACCTCGGCTACCCCGAGGGCACCCCTGTGGCGGCTGCGTGGGATGGCATCGTCCGTATCTCCAAAGGTACGGCCAACACGGGCGGATACGGTAACCTCGTGGTTATTCGCCATGACAACGGACTGGAAACCTATTACGGACACCTCTCCCGCCGCTTGGTGAATCCCGGACAAATGGTGAAAGCTGGCGATATCATCGGCTTGGGAGGCAACACGGGGCGTTCCTACGGCTCCCACCTCCACTTCGAGGTCCGTTATCTCGGCAACGATATCAACCCCAGTCGTCTCATCGACTTCGACAACTTCAAACTGAAGTTTGACACGTTGTATGTGTCCGGATACACGGTTTCTGTGCCGAACCCCGCTCCGCAGACGGTTCAGCAAGACAAACCGAAACCTCAGACTTCCGCGCAATATTACAAGGTTCGCAAAGGTGATAACTTGGGTAAAATCGCGGCAAAATACCATACTACAGTTTCTAAAATCAAGAAACTCAATCATTTGCGCAGTGACTTTATCCGCGAAGGCCAACGCCTGCGCGTACGGTAGCCATGAACCGTCCCCCTCTTTGCCTGACCCTGCTGTTTTGCCTGCTGTTTTCCATTGCGGAGGCACAAAACAGCTGGTATGACTTTGGATTTGAAAGACGACAGTCTGTCCCTGTGGCTGAAAACGCTCACCCGTTGCCATTGGCTTGGGCGGGCGGACTGAATTCGGTTCGCTTTTCCGAAATTGACCTGAACCTAGATGGTCTCCCCGACCTGTTGGGCTTTGAGAAGCATGGTAACCGTCTGCTGCCGTTTTTGCGTACTCCCAACGGCTTTCAGTACGCTCCACAATATGCCCGCTGTTTTCCGGATTTGCATGATTGGGTGATTCTTCACGATTATAATCACGACGGGAAGACTGACATTTTCACTTATGGGCTGGCTTCTGTGCGCGTGTTCAAGAATATTTCCGTGGATACGCTGCAGTTCCAACTCGAGGCCGATCCGCTTACAGCATTCTACTACAATGGATATACGAATATCTACGCTTCGCCCGATGATTATCTCGTGGTGGACGATATTGATCAGGATGGTCATTTGGATATCCTGAATTTCTGGGTGTTGGGAAAATATGTGCATCACCTTCGAAATTATGCCGATGAAGGGGATGCTTTTGATTTCCGTCTGGAGAATGAGTGCTGGGGTCATTTTGAGGAAGCCGCTGACAATAACATCATTACGTTGTTCTCCGACTGTGAAAGCAAAAGTGACGATGGACATACTCGTCACACTGGCTCTTCGATGTTGCTGCATGACTTTGATGGCAACGGGTTGCCGGATGTGCTGCTCGGGGATGTGGATTCGCCCTACAATATACTATTGTATAACAACGGCACACTTGGCGATGCACAGATGACGTCGCAAGACACGGCGTTCCCCTCCTCGATGCCGATTTTTCTTTATTCGATGCCGGCCGCCTCGTTCGTGACTCTTCCCGGACGGGAAGATCCTTCATTGGTCGTGTCTCCCTCGGACCCGTCGCTCACCAAGTCGCAGGATTTGAACAGTGTATGGGTGTATGATTATAATGCTGACATACAACAATATACACTTGCTCAAACGGATTTCTTGCAAGGTGAGATGCTGGATGCGGGAAGCGGGTGTCATCCAGTCCTGTATGATTTCGACGGCGATGGTCTGCTGGATCTGTTTGTCGGTAATTACGGGCAGCTTGACAGTGCGAAAGTGATTAATGGATGGCTGACCTCCTATTTCTCCTCGTCGGTGTCTTATTACCGGAATACAGGGACGGCAATTTCGCCTGTTTTCACCTTGCAAACCCGGGATTTCGGGAATCTCAAGTCGTTGGGTTTCCGAGCGCTACATCCCACGTTCGGGGATTTTGACGGTGATGGTGAGACGGATATGCTTTGCGGACAGGAGGATGGAACGCTGGTGTTGGTGCCCCATGACCGCTTGGTGACCGGTAATGGCAATATTATCAACGACTTCGCCGGAATTGATGTCGGGGAGTGCAGTACTCCGCAGTGTTTCGACCTGGATGGCGACGGGAGAAAGGACCTGATTGTCGGGAATCGGCGCGGGGTATTGTCGTATTATCGCAATGAGGGTACTGAAACTCCTGGTTTCCAGAGGATAACAGATACGTTAGGAGGGGTGGATATGCGGGATTTCACGCAGTCGTATTTCGGCTACAGTGTTCCCTGCTTTTACCATGATGAGCAATTCGGCACAGTGTTGTTCTGTGCGGGCGAATTGGGCGAAGTGGCTTATTACAAGCAGATTGATGGCAATTTGGACGGTCTCTTCGAGAAGGCGGAAACGAACTTGGCGGAGACAATCAACGGCGTGGCGCACCTTTTCCGGGAGGGTAGGAGAGTGGCAGCTGCGGTGGCTGATCTCAACGGAGACGGCCGTCCGGAGATGGTTTTGGGCAACTACGCCGGCGGCGCGGCCTACTTCGAAGGTGTGACTCCTCCCGCGCACAACGCCATTGCGCAGCACGAACTTCTTCCGTTGCGCGTGTACCCGAATCCTGCCAACTATATTATCTTTCTTGAAAGTGACCAACCGTTGGAATCAGTCGCTATTTACGATTTATATGGACGAGTAATTCTTCTGGTCAACAATATTGAGGATAATAGTGCCGTTATCAATACTTCATGTTTGCCAACTGGAGTCTATTTTGTCCGTGCAGCCCATCATGCTGTTTCGAAATTTTTAAAAGCTAATAGTCAATAACCAACTGCCATAATCCGATGGGCTACCGTATAATTCTCAATTATCCATTCTCCATTCTCAATTAAAATTGTATTTTTGCCGAATCAAACAAAGAGTAATATGTTACATATCAACAGTCCAGAAGAGACTATCTCGGCCAGTCCCGAAAAGGTGTATCAGGTGCTGACCTGTTTTTTTGAACGCTCCCCGGAGGGCATTCCCGGGTTGTCGAATTGGGAGTCTTTTCCCGGCGGCTGCCGTTTCACGGTGTATGATCACGTCACCTGCCGGCTTTCGCTCGTGGATCAACAGCCCACCAGCCATGTGGTGTACCATGCAGAGGTGGAGTCTCCGCACATCACTGCGACGGCCGCGTTTGACATTGTTCCGAAGGGCTCCGAGAGCACCCTCCAGGCGAAAATGGATGCGGACGTGCCCTTCTTCCTGCAAGGGATGGTCAAAGGGGCGGTCAACCAGTTCATGGGCATGGCCATGCAGTATTTAAAGAAAGCAATAGAGAACAGCTGATATGGAATACACGATACGCACAGACAAGTTAGTCAAAAAATACAAGAACCGCACGGTGGTCAATGAGGTCTCCATCAATTTCACGCAAGGTGAGATTGTGGGGCTGCTCGGACCGAACGGCGCAGGCAAGACCACCTCGTTCTATATGATCGTGGGGCTGATCAAGCCGTTTTCCGGACATGTCTTTTTGAATGACAAGGACATTACGGAAGAACCGATGTACAAGCGTGCGCAGATGGGCATCGCCTACCTGCCGCAGGAAGCCTCGGTGTTCCGGCACATGACTGTGGAAGACAACATCAAGGCCATATTGGAGTTCAGCGGCAAGAGCAAAGCCGAACAGAAGGAGACTTTGGAAAATCTGATCTCGGATTTCAATATTGAGAAGGTGCGTCACAACAAGGGCAACAACCTCTCGGGCGGTGAGCGCCGTCGTGTGGAGATCGCCCGCTGTCTTGCCTCTTCCCCGAAATTCATTCTCCTTGACGAACCTTTCGCGGGCGTTGATCCCATCGCTGTGGAGGACATCCAGGGTATCGTCAGGAAACTGAAAGAATGGAACATCGGCATTGTCATCACCGACCACAACGTCCATGAGACCCTCTCTATCACCGACCGTGCTTACCTCTTGTTCGAGGGCAGTGTTCTCAAAGCCGGCACCGCCGAGGAACTCGCCGCCGACCCTCTCGTGAAAAAAGTGTACTTGGGGACAAATTTCGAGCTGAGACGGTGAAGAATGTAGAATGAAGAATGTAGAATGAAGAAGAGATGACCGTGATTTTCATCCATTAATAAGCCATCGGGAGTCTCTGAAAAAATAAATCAAAAAAAAATAAACACACTAAAATCCTCAATGTGCATTGTACATTCTACATTGTACATTAAAAATGTTCCGATATGAAAAACACAATTAAATTACTTGTCACAACATTGCTTTCGATACTTGCTTTAACTGTCTCGGCTCAGGTGAAGCAAGTTTTCCAAGTTGTGGATTTCGACACGAAACAGCCGGTGGCGGGTGCAACCACCACGTTGTATGGGCAGACACTGACGACTAATGCACAAGGTGTTGCGGTGGCCAGTCTCCCTGCAGACAAGAAAGGCGCCTTCTTGCCGTTGGAGCAATGGATGAAGGAGGGGCTTGTCTATGTCGGGCGCGCTCCCGAATCCTTTTTCGGCTTTTTCCAGTCCAAGGACACATTAAAGTTCTTCATGACGGGGAAGCAACAATACAGGGAGTCGCTGCAGACGGTGTTTGAGCAGCTTTATCGTCATTTTTACGCAGAGAACGTGATGCCGGCAGCGCAGGATTTCAGGGATTCCGTCAAGATGAAGGCGGCCTCTGCACCCGCTACGGCAACCGCATTGGTCGAATCCACGTTCAATGTTAACGACATCGTCAAAATTTGTTATTCCGATGCTTCCGACCTTGGAAAGTATGCGGCCTACCAATATGACAAACCGCAGTTCAGTGAGTTGCTGACGCTCGCCCGGAATGGCGAGGCCGATCAGGCGGTCGCCAAGGCCAAGGGGCATATCCGTATGGATGACAACAGCCGCGAAAACCTCGATTGGATCGACTTCTACCGCTTCCTTCGGGGACTTGAGTCAAGCGTTGAAGACGAGGACTCGCTCTTCAAGTATTCGGAACTTCTCTACAAGAATCATTACGAACCCTATTCGGTAGTGGATTATATCAATGATCTTGGCCGTAACTCATTATATGACAAGGCAAATGAAATCGCTCGTTTGGAGAAGCCGAACAACAATCATCCACGATATGCGCTGGCGTTTGATCCTATCTTCATTCAGTATATTTTCACTTCAGACCGTGCGAATCTCAAATCTGCTGCCGAACAACAGCTTGAAAAGGTCCGTAAAATATATGAGCAGTATCCCTTTTACCAGACTTTGGGTGACCTGTTCTGGACGCAGAAGAACCTCTATTACGCATACGCCTTCTTGCAGGACAGCGTGTCGGCCACCCGCACCATCGACAGTGCGCTTGCATCTGTTCAGAAGTCCCTGTCCCTATATCCTGTAGATAATTACGAAAAAAATCAGAAGCGTATCGCATATTACCAGAATATCCTCGATGTTTTAGCGTATAATTTGTCATACATCCCTGATTCAACGGTATATATGCTTTATGATGGCATCTATAGCGCATCGTTGGAGAATTACAGGGCGGACACGTCGAACCTGTTCTGTCAACTGCAACTGGCGGAAAATGCGGTGCTGTGGCTCCAGAATGTGCCCGATGTGGAGGGACGCGCTGCAAGACAGAAGGAGATTTTGCATCAGCTTGCCGTTTTGGAGCTCAAGCTCTCTGACACGTTCCCGGAATTCTATGCCATTCAGAATGTGCAGGTTGCTTCACAGCTTGTGGGTACCTGTTTGGTCACTTCCGCCGGCAATGACGAGCTGCTCAGGGCTTTCCGCTTATATGAAAAGAGTTATGATGTGGTGAATGCGGCCTTTCCTAACGCCTTCAATGAGATTTATCTGAACTACAATGCCACTTTGGAGACGTTTTTGGTGGCCTACCAGCAGTTCTCGCTTTCATCGGAGCTGTCCGCCTTTACGGACCGTTTGATCAGCGTGGAGGCGAATAACGATCCGCAAACAATCTTGGTGAAAAAGGCGGAGTTTGCCAACCGCCTGGCGGAGAGTCTTTACAAAAATGAAATGTACGAGGAGTCAATCGTCTATTATTTGCAAGCCAATGAAATGTACGAAAAGGCGATGCCGCAGGACGCCAAGCTTTGGGGACCCTATCTGAACAACCATCTGCAAATGGGTGACGCGCATCTTAACCTGAACCAATTTGACAGGGCCATGATGACCTATCAGAAGATTTTGGATTTCGAACCGAAGATTCCCGATTCTTTCCTGCCGGAATACACGACGTTGAAAGGCAGTTCCCACTACTATGTCGGGGATGTCTATAAGAGCATGGGTGAGATGACACGGGCGGAAAAAGAGTATAAAACGGCGGAAAAGTTCTTCAAAAAGGCAGTTTCTCTCGGAGACAAGGGCGCGTATGCATTGCTGGGTGAGATGTATTGGGGCAAAGCGGTCGTGGCTGCACAGAGCAAGGATATGAAGAAATGTCGCCAGATGGTCGCGAATTCCGTCATCTACTACGAGAAGGCTGACATGTCGGTGCCGTTGAACACCTATCTGCGCGCCAAGTCAGTGATGGCGGACTTCTATAAAGAAGACAAGGATGCGGAAAACTATTACCGCACCATCGGGGATTTGACAGATTATTACGAGAAGATTGCGGGCTATAACCGCGACTATGCCGTGGGTTTGATCCAGAACGCCGAAACGATGCTCAACAGCGGCCGGGTCACCAATGAGGAGGCTTTGCGCTATGCCCACGACATCGTCAACGGGGTGATGTTTTTGAACGATAATGGCGAGGAGGTCCGCCTCCCGCTCCTGCGCAGCACCTTCACCCTGGCCAAAGCCTATTTGGCCAACGATTCCGTGCAGCAGGCCATCGACATTTACCGTGACCTGATGACGCTCAGCGAAGTCATGTACGCGGATACGGCCATGGACACCCACAAGGGCAATATGGTGGAAATTTACGGACAATTGGTCAAATGCTATGAGCTGATGGCCGAGGAAATCGACACAGCCCATTCCGAGTTATGGTATTACCGCACCATAGACACTCGCGACACGCTTATCGACATGATGAAGGACCTCGCCGCCAACGGCGATGTGAACCGCACCTACCGGACGGCTATCCAATACCGTAGCAATGGCGTGACTTTTTACAAGTTGGAAATGATCCCCTCCGCACAGGATTATCTCGACAAATCGAATGAGCTGTTGCTGATGCTCTACAATAGCGAGTATAAGAAAGAAGTGGAGGACGATGTTATCCAGAACTATTTCTTCAAAGGGGTGATATATAAGGATGCAGACAATATGGAAAAGGCTTTGGATAATTTTCGCAAGGCGGTCGAATATGGCAGGAAGGCCGAACTGGCCGAGCGGGTGCCGACGTACTATTTCGCTGCCATCTCTATGTTGTTGGAAGAGCTTGAAAAAGACAAAGATACGAATGCCACCGAAATCCAGAAGTTGACGAAAGAATTCAAAGAGATCAAAGAACTGTCGAAGAAGCTGCGATAAAGGACCATGAAAGATGATGAAAAGAGATGAAAATGATGAAAAATGATGAAAAATGATGAAAAATGATGAACCAATATACGCATAGATATACTGTCACGTGTCAGGACATGAACAAGGACTACCGGTTGAGTCCGGCGGCGGTGCTGCTATATTTCCAGGAGAGTTTCGCCCGTTACATGGGGTGCCTGCACTTGGCCGCATTCGACTTGGTTAAGGAGCGGAAGATGTGGATTATCACGGAGATGGGTGCGGAGATGTTGCCCGTCGATACATTCTGGGGCGATGACATCGAAGTGACGATTTGGGTAAGTGAGATCACGCCGCTGCGGGTCTATGCCGACTATCGTGTGACGAATGCGGACACGGGCGTGCTGATTGCCAAGGGCACCAGCTGCTGGAACCTGATGAACGCCGACACCCGCAAGCTGGAATCCACCGACTGCGTGGCCCCGAAAATCATAGTCCTGCCGGAAATGATGACGGAAAGCCACAAGAAGGTGCGTTTCCCCAAGGACGGTGCGGTGCTCAAGCAGGTAATGCACAAGGTGAATCAGCTCGATCTCGACTTCAACGGACACGTCAACAACCGCAGCTACATCAGCATCGCTATGCTCACCGTTCCTGACGAGTTCCTGACCACCCATCGCACGAACCACTTCGTCATCCATTGGCTGCACGAAACGTACCTTGACGAGACGCTGACCTGTACGTTGCGTCAAGTGGCGGAGAACACCTACGTGCATTTGATCACAAGAGCGGGCGGCGAGACCGCTGCGGAAATCTTCTCCGCATGGGAGCCGCTGGCCTCGCAAGTCGATGTGTCGGATGTTGCGAAGAGGCGATGAATGGACGATGATTAGATGATTAGATGATTAGATGATTATCGAGAACCTTTACATATAAATCTTCGGCCTCCACATAATTACTGATAAAAAATCGTGGATACCTTCGGAACATACTACCGTCTTACGGACTGGGGTGACACCCACGGCGAGTGTATGGAGGGCCAGATAGAGGGCTGTCCGGCGGGAGTGTTTGTAGATATGGACTTCGTTACCGCCGAGCTGGACCGGCGTGCCCCGAGTAGGGACGTGCTTTCCACGAAGCGGCGGGAGCCCGACCGGGTGGAGTTCCTCTCCGGCATTGAAGATGGCGTGACCACCGGCGAACCTATCCGTTTCCGCATCCCCAATGTCGACGTGAAGGTTTCGGAGACGAATCGTCACGTGCTGAAACCTTCCCACGCTTCCTATACGTACATGTGCAAGTATGGCGTCACCGACAACGAACAGTGCGGACGGGCGTCGGCGCGGCAGACCGTCTGCCGGGTGGTGGCAGGTGCCATTGCCAAGCTGTGGCTGCAGGGCAAGGGAGTGCGGATCACTTCGAAAGTGGTCAGCATCGCGACACCCGCACGTGAGGGCGACTCCGTGGGTGCGCTCGTGGAGGGCCGCATACAAGGTCTTCCCGCAGGAGTGGGGGAGCCTGTCTATGACAAGTTCTCCGCTCGGTTGGCCTATGCGATGTTGTCGATCAACGCAGCGAAGGGCTTTGAGTACGGTCTGGGATTCAAGGCGGCGGAGATGTCCGGCAGCGAGTACCATGACGTGCAGAATCCTGATTTCTCTTTCAAAACCAACCACGACGGCGGTATCCAGGGCGGCATCACGAATGGTGAGGATGTTTATTTCCGCGTGGCGTTCAAGCCGATCCCGTCGGTGCGCTACGATCGCGAAACGATTGATTTCGAAGGAAATCCGGTTGTGATGAAGGGCTCCGACCGCAACGACCTGTGCGTGGCGCCACGAGTGCTTCCCGTGGTGGAAGCCATGGCCGCGATGGTGGTGATGGACTTTTTAATGCTGAATGCTGAATGCTGAATGCTGAATGTTGAATGAAGAATGAAAAATGAAAAATGAAGAATGAAAAAGATTAAAAGCAAACATATTCATCTTTATTCATCGTTTCATCGCCTCATCGTTTCATCGCCTCATCGCTTCATCGTCCCTACTTCCCGATGCAGAATTTGCCGAAGATGTTGTTGAGGATGTCCTCGGAGGAGATGGTGCCGGTGAGTTCGCCAAGGTCGTGGAGGGCCATGCGCACGTCTTCGGCTACCAGGTCTGTCGGCATCTGGTTCTGCAGACCGGCCTCGGTGCGTTCGATGGCGGCCAGGATGTCGTTCAGCAATGCCTGGTGACGTTCACTGGTCAGCAGGGTGATGTCTTGGAGGTGATTCTCTTTCACGAACGAATCAATCTCGTTAAGCACTGTTTCCAGATTTTCTCCTTTCTTTGCGGAGATATAAATGGCTTTTTCAATATGATTGGATGAATCTGAAACCAAATCGGATTTGTTTCCGATTAGAATGATTTTTTTGTCATCCAATTTGATTGAATCCGTTATTTTGGATAATTCCAATTCGATTTCTTGGTTGTTTTTGCGCGCATCTGTGATCCATAGGATGATAGCTGCTTTGCGGATGGTGTCGTAGGCGCGTTCGATGCCGATACGCTCTATAGTGTCGCCGGATTCGTGGATGCCGGCGGTGTCGATGAACCTGAAAAGGGTTCCGTTGAGGGTGAACGTGTCCTCAATGGTGTCGCGTGTGGTGCCAGGGATGTCAGACACGATGGCCCGCTCACGTTGGAGTATGGCATTCAGTAGGGTGGATTTACCCACGTTCGGTTCGCCCACGATGGCTACGGGAATGCCGTTTTTCAGCATGGTGCCCCATTTGTAGCTTTGTAGCAAATTGTTCACTTCCGTTTTGATATGCCCTAGCAGGTTGAGCAGGGTGGTGCGGTCGGCGAATTCCACCTCCTCTTCGCTGAAGTCGAGTTCCAATTCCAGAAGGGAGGCCATCTGCAGCAATTCCTCGCGCAAGACGGCCATCTTGTCAGAGAGTTCGCCCTGCAGTTGTTTCATGGCGGCGTGGTGCGCGGTTTCCGACTGGGCCTCGATGAGGTCGGCGATGGCCTCCGCCTGCGGCAGATCCAGTTTCCCGTTGAGGAAGGCCCGCTGCGTGAACTCGCCAGGAACGGCCATGCGGCAACCGTTCTTGACTAATAACTCAATGATTCTCTGTTGGATATAGACGGAGCCGTGACAACTGATTTCCACGACATCCTCGCCCGTGAATGAGTGCGGCGCAGTGAATTTGGTCACCACAACTTGATCGATGAGGTCTCGTTTTTTGTCGGAAAAATCGTATAAAGAGGCGAATTTTGCATGGTTCGGCTCCAATCTGGCGAAGTTGGATTTCTCAGAAAACAAATTCTTGGCAATCTCAAAGGCTTCCGGACCGGAAATTCGGATCATAGCCGTGGCTCCCAGTCCGGCGGGCGTTGCGATTGCACATATAGTGTTTATAGTCATGGTGGTGTCAACTGCTAACTACTAACTAGAGCAAGGAAACATCTCCCTTTCCCTCACGCACGACCTCGATTTCCCCTGAGGTGCAATCGACCACCGTGGAGGGCGTATTGTCGCCGTAGCCGCCGTCGATGACGATATCGACCATTTCGCCGTAGCGCTCGTAGATGAGCTCGGGATCGGTGGTGTATTCGATTACCTCGTCGTCGTCCTTCACGGAGGTGGAGAGGATGGGATGGCCGAGCTGCCGCACAATTTCGCGGATGATGTTGTTGTCAGGAATACGGATGCCGATGGTCTTCTTGTGGCTCTGCAGCAGTTTCGGCACGCTGTTGTTGGCTTCGAGGATGAATGTGAACGGTCCGGGGAGCACCCGCTTCATCGTCTTGAACACGCTGTTGTCCAATGGTTTGGTGTAGTCCGAAAGGTTGCTCATATCATGACAGATGAACGTCAGCGCGTCTTTCTTCTTTTTCTCGCCAAGGATGGAGATGATTCGCTCAATGCTCTTCTGCTTGAAAATGTCGCAGCCGATGCCGTAAATGGTGTCGGTCGGGTAAATGACGATGCCACCGTCCCGCAAACACTCCACCACGGTGTTCACGGCTTTCGGGTTCGGATTCTCAGGGTATATTTTCAACAACATGTTCCGATTATTTTTTCTATATCAATTCTTGTCTGATTCTCAAAGATGGCAGTTTCGCATCTGTTCACTGCTCACTAACAAAAACAAAGAAGGGTAAGCGACTTATATCGCATCGCTACAACCTTAATGCCCTTGCTACATTCCTGTCCTGGGGGAGTTATAAGGGAGCAGATCGTATAAGACTTACCCGCTGCAAAAATACAATTTTTTCGATTCTGTCGGCTAGTAACCTAAAATTTTCAGCATCGACTTGTAACTCTGCTCTTTAGCGAACAGTTTGGTGCAGAGTTCGCCCTCCTCGTCGCGGTAAATGATGATGTGTTTCGGCGCAGGAGTCATGCAATGCTGTATTCCGCCATATCCGCCGAGGGCGTCCTGGTAGGCGCCGGTGTTGAACAGACCAATATATTGTATGTCCTCAGGGCTGTCGCCCGCAGGATAGTTGGCGGAGTCGATTTGCGGGAGGAAGACAGCGTTCAAGTGCGAGTCGGAGTTGTAGTAATCGTGACTGTCGCAGGTGAGGCCGCCGAGGAAGACTCTCTCGTAGGCCTTGTCCCAGTTGTTGATGGCCAGGATGATGAACTGCTGGTTGATGGCCCAGGTGTCGGGTAGGGTAGTCATGAAAGAACTATCGATCATGTTCCACAACTCCCTGTCGTTCTGTCGTTTTTGCTGCAATACGGAGAAGAGAGCTGCGCTGGCCTCGCCCACGGTGAACGAGCCGAATTCGGTGAAGATGTCGGGCTCCTGCACGCCCTCACGGTCGCAAATGATCTTGATCTGGGCGATGATCTCTTCGGCCATGTACTCGTAGTCGTAGTCGAAGGAGAGCGAGTTCTTGATGGGGAAACCGCCGCCGATGTTCAGAGAGTCCAACTCGGGACAGATCTTTTTGAGGTCGCAGTAGAGGTTCACGCACTTGGTGAGCTCGTTCCAGTAGTAGGCGGTGTCCTGGATGCCCGTGTTGATGAAGAAATGGAGCATCTTCAGCTCGAAGTTGGGGTTGTTCTTGATTTTCTCGCGGTAGAACGGAATCACATCGTTGTACCTGATGCCGAGGCGCGAGGTGTAGAACTCGAACCGCGGTTCTTCCTCGGAGGCGATGCGGATGCCGACCTTGCATTTCGTGTTGATTTCCTTCTGTGCAAGCAAGTCGAATTCCTTTTTGCTGTCGAAAACAGGAATGGTGTTCAGGTATCCTTTGTTCAGAACATCCACGATGTTGTCGATGTAGATCTGCCTCTTGAAACCATTGCAGATAATGTAGTTCTCTTTGTCGAAAAGCCCCTGCTCATGCAGCGTTTCGATCAAATTGATGTCGAATGCGGATGAAGTTTCAATATGTACATCGTTTTTCAGCACCTCAGACATCACAAATTCAAAATGGTTGCTTTTGGTGCAGTAGCAATAGTGGTAACTGCCTCTGTAATCGGCTTTTGCGATAGCCACGTTGAACCATCTCTTCGCCTTTTGGATGTTGGCGGAAATTTTCGGCAGGTAGGTGATTTTCAGCGGAGTTCCGTACTGCTTGATGATATCCATCAATGGTACTTCGTTGAATAACAGGTTGTTGTCTTCTACGTCGAACTCCTCCTGCGGAAAGTCGTAGGTTTGTGAAATCAGGTCGATGTACTTGGTTTTCATCCTTCTGAAATTTTGAAATTAAAACGCCGCAAAAGTATATAAAAAAACAATACGGATGTGAGGAAAAAATCGAATCCAAACGAGTTAAATTGGTTTTAAAAAATGGATTTGAATGAGTCGGATTTGGAAATTAAAATAAATCCGATGAGAATTGTTTTGGAGACGTTTCAGGAAAAGTCTCTACAAGGAGGCGATCATATACGTTTGATACGCCTATTTTACAGCAAAAAAATCAGCACGGAACTTTCGCTCCGTGCTGACATGATTTCGTGTAACAAATAATTCTGAATTCTGAATTACCCTGCAATAATTCTCGTGCCGCAGTTCGGATCTTGCAGACGTCCGGCTTCGGTGATGATGCAGGTCTTGCCGCTCTTCTCGACGTATTGGATGGCGGCGCGCACCTTCGGGGCCATGGACCCTTCCGTGAAGTGCTTCTCCTCAAGGTACTTCTTGGCTTCGCTCACTGTGATGGTGTCCAACGCCTTCTCACCGGGCTTGCGGAAGTTGATGTAGACTTTCGGGACGTCAGTGAGGATGTAGAACTCGTCGGCGCCGATCTCCACAGCGGTGAGCGCGGAGGCAAGGTCCTTGTCGATGACCGCCTGCACACCTTTGAGGTAGCCGTCTTTCATGGCCACGGGGATGCCGCCGCCTCCGACAGTCACCACGATGATGCCCTGTTCGGCCAATTGTTTCACTAACTTGACGTTCTGGATGCGCAGCGGTTTCGGGGAGGCCACCACCTTGCGCCAGCCGTTCCCTTTGGGGTCTTCGCGATAAATATCGCCGGTCTCCTCATGGTATTGATCGGCTTCCTCTTTGGTGACATACGGTCCCACGGGCTTTGTCGGGTTTTGGAAGAGCGGGTCGTTGGCATCGACCTCCACGTGTGTGAGCAACGTGACAGTGTCCTTGTCCCAGCCTTTTTCGGCGAAGATGTGACGCAGACCTTCTTCGATGAGCGCGCCGATGGAGCCTTGTGTCTCAGCAACACAGAAATTCAGCGGCATGTCCTCCACTTGGAAGGTCTCCTTGCCGGCTTTGTGTTGCAGCATGACGTTGCCCACTTGCGGGCCGTTGCCGTGACCGATGACGATGTTGTAGCCGTTTTCGATCAGCGGAATCAGGTTGCGGCAGGTCTCCGTGACGTTGTCGATCTGCTCCTGATAGGTGCCTTTCTGTTTGCTCTTCAGTAATGCGTTGCCGCCGAATGCGATGACGGCGAGTTTTTTCTTTTCTGACATATATTTCTTTACTGTTTATGATCTATTAACAGGCTTCAATAACCCATAACCCATAACCGATAACCATTATGATTACCAGATGTGTGAACGTTTTTCCGGTGCCATCCACATCGGGTCGCTGGGTTGGATGTTGAAGGCTTCGTAGAAGGGGTCGATGTGGCGCAGGGTGGCATTGACGCGCCAACGGCCGAGGGCGTGCGGGTCGGTTTTGGTGCGACGAAGGATTTCCGCTTCGCGGATGTTGGCGGCCCATACGGCTGCGTATGCCAGGAAGAAACGCTGCTCAGGTGTGAACCCATCCATCTCGCCCTTGATTTGGCCGTCTTTCTTGGCTTTCTGGAAAGCCGTGTAGGAAACGTTCAGACCACCGTTGTCGGCGATGTTCTCGCCCAGGGTGAATTCTCCGTTGGCAAAGACACCGGGAGCAACCTCGATGCTGTTGAAATGATCGACGATGAGCTGGGCTTTTTCCTTGAAGGTGGCAGCGTCCTTTTCAGTCCACCAGTCGGCGAGGTTGCCGTCTTTGTCGTAATTACGACCTTGGTCGTCGAAACCGTGGGTCATCTCGTGTCCGATCACCACGCCGATGGCACCATAGTTGGCGGCGTCATCCGCGTTCATGTCAAAGAACGGGGGTTGCAGGATGCCGGCGGGGAAGCAGATCTCGTTGGTGGTGGGGTCGTAGTAAGCGTTCACCGTCTGTGGGGTCATCTGCCACTCTGTCGGGTCAACGGGCTTGCCAATCTTGCCGAGACTGTAGGCCATGTCGAAACGGCGGGAGTTCATCACATTGGCGTAATAGCTCTCCGTGCCGATGGTCAGGCCACTGTAGTCGCGCCATTTGTCGGGGTAACCGATCTTCACGGTGAAGGCAGCCAATTTGTCGAGTGCGTTTTTCTTGGTCTGGTCGGTCATCCAAGTTGAGCTTTTAATGCGTTCGCCCAAAGCCCACTGCAAGTTCTTGACCAGCTGCTCCATGCGCGCTTTCGCTTCTGCAGGGAAATATTTCTTGACGTACATCTGACCGACAGCTTCGCCCAAACAGTCGTCAATGTTGTCAATGACGCGTTTCCAGCGCGGGCGGTTCTCCTTGCGGCCAGAGAGGGTCTTGCCGTAGAAATCGAAGCTGGCGTCCACGAACTCGTCGCTCAAGTAGGAGGCGGCGCCGCGGATGACGTTCCATGCGAGGTATGCTTTTATCACGTCAAAGTCCGTGACTTCGAGAATGTTGTTGACACCTTGGATATAGGTGGGCTGGCTCACGTTGAGCGTGTCAACCTTCAGATTCAGGGTTTTGAGGTATTGTTGCACGTTGATGGCGGGGATCAGCTGCTGGAACTCCGCAGGTGTGCATTTGTGGATGGTCTGGTAAGGGTCGCGCAACACGGTCTTGTCGATAGCGTATTGTGCCAACAGAGTTTCCAAAGCCATCACGCGATTGGCCATCTCTTTTTCTTTGCCTTTGAAGCCGGCGATGGAACTATAATTTGACATGCCGAACATCTTGGTCATCAGCTTCACGTATTCGTCGCGGATGTTCTGCTGGTCTTTGTCGAGGTAGTAGTCGCGGTCGCCGATGCCAAGTCCCGTCTGCCAGATGTGTGCGATGGTCATGCTGCTGTTGTCGGGATCAGCGGAGCCGAACAGGGCGAAGAACGGGGTGGAACCTTCCATCAACATACGGGCCATCTTGACAGACAGCTCGTTGCGCTGCATCTTGGCAATGTTCTGGAGTTCCGGTTGCAGAGGTTGCGCACCTTGTTTGTTGATGGCCTCGGTATTCATGGCCACATTGTAGAAATCGCCGATTTTCTGCTCGATGGTGCCTGGAGCGTTCTTCTGTGCCGCGATCTTGGTCACCAAATCTTTGAGTTGCGCCTGGTTGTTCTCCGCCAGCACGTCGAAGCTGCCGTAACGGGCATATTCGTCGCCCAGCGGATTGTTGGCCATCCATCCTCCACAGGCGTACTGGTAGAAATCGGCGGTGGGCTTCACCGTCTTGTCCAAATTGCCGGCCGCAATGCCGGATGTCGTTTTTTTCGGTTTTTTGGGTTTCGCAGGAACTGCCATACTCGTTGTTGAAGCTAAAAAAACAAAACCGAGTGCCATAACACTCGCCACCATGATGTTACTTTTCATTTGTAAGATGTTAAAAATCAATATTCTAAAACAAAAATACCCCTTGCTCAAAGGGATGGCAAATATACACAAATTCTGATACGGTCGGTATAGTTTTTTGCGCGATTTATGATTTGCAATTTGCGATTTACGACAAAGAAATCGGCATAGCTTAAGTTTAAGTTTAAGTCTAAGTCTAAGCCTAAGTCTAAGTCTAAGGTATCGTGTAATGGCTTCTCGCCAGTGCAATAGCTAAAAGCCAAAAGACAACAGCCAATAGCCGTTCTACCGCCAGTACTTCTCGCTTCCCTTCACCACATAGCCTTTCAACTCGATGTTGTCGTTATGTCCTTGGTAAAAGAGTTTTCCAGTGCGTTTTGTTTTGCAGTTTTTGATGACGACGTCATTGTTCACCCCGTAAAAGCTGACGTACATCTTATCGCTACAGGGAATGAACGTACATTTGTAATATGTCGCGTGGTTGTCAATGTAGTACCTTGCGTCGTCGCCGTTGTTCAGATACAGGTTGCAGCGGTCGTAGTTGCGTTTGGTTCCGTTGCTCGTGGAGTTGTAACGGATCATTCCGATGGAGCAATTGTTGTATTTGATGTTGTATCGGCTGTTCTCGTTGACGTTGTAGTTGAGGCGTGATTGTTCGATGTTCACGACATCGCTCTTGTCGTGGCGCAGGTTGAACGTCATGCTGCCCGGATAGACGTTTTTCGTGGTGTATTGTATCTTCATGCTGTTTTCAGAAGGGATCAGATATGCCTTTCGGATGTCATAATGGATGGGCTGGACCGTGTTGACGGGGGAACTGGAGATGACGAGGTCCGCCAGACGGGAAGTGTCGGCATAGTGGAAATGCAAACCGTCGATTTTGATGTTTGCGATGTGGCTCGCCATTGCGCCTGCCTGGGTTTTCTTGGGGTTGAAGAGGATGATTTTCGAGATGTTGCCGGGAATGTTCACGATGAGGTTTTTAATAGTGATGTTCGGCCAGCACTTCTTCGCGAGCTCGGGCCGGGAGTTGGGGGTGTTGTCCAATTGACCTGCCGAAATCAGGTAGTTGCGTGATGTCTGTGCGTCAAAAATGCAATCTTTGAACGTCAGGTCGAACGGGGTGTAGGCATTGTAGGAGGGTTCGAAAAGGACAGGTATGAATTCGGTGAACCGGCATTCTTCAAACCAAACGGTTCCGAAAACGGAGGAGAATTGGTTGTACAGCTTGTTGAATTTGCAGTTGTAAATGAACACGTCGCGGCCATAGCAGTGAATGTCGAAACGGTTGATGTTACAGTCTTTCAAGGTGGTGTTGCTGAGGTTGTTGGTTCCGAAAACACCCCAGTTGGCGTTGGCGGTGAGACGTAGGAAACTACTGTTCCACACATTGTTCATCTGGATGCCGTAACCATAGGTGTTCGTTCGGGAGTAGGTGCCGTCAATGGTGACATCCTCAAGCACAATGTTCGTACAGTTCTCGATGTTGATGGCCGCATCGGCGTAGAGATTTTTGGTGTCGGGGGTGTTGATTCTTAATTTGCTTATACTTAGATTGTTGATTCCGTGAATGAAGAAACAATAGGTCTTGGAGGTGGAACTGGTGTCGCGGGTGATGGTCAGGTCTGTGATGGTTTTCAGCGTGTTGTCCGTGGGGTGTACGCTGGCTTTCAGGATGGTGGAGTCGGTGGCATAGGCGGAAACGGGTTTGTTCTGCGCCTGACCGTTGTATAGGAGAAGGAGGTCCTTGCGCATGGCTCCGTATTTATAGCCAGAACGGTTGTTGACCCAGGGCTGAAGATCCTCCAGCAGCAACATGCAGGTGCCTTCCGCCAAAGACGGAATTGACGAAAAATTCCCGGAATCGACAGCCGCCGGCGACAGCTCGACGCTTTGCCACAGCGTGTCTGCCATGGAGAAAAGATATTGCGTCTTGTGTTGGTTTTTCACGATCAGGTGCACCCCCGCGAAGTCGTTGTGGCGGGTCAGAGGGATGGGGAGCGAACTTTCGGTCACCTCGATGACAAGCGTCCCGATACCTTGGTAGGAAACGTCTGCGCCCATCTCAACGGCTTTGGTGTGTGTGGCGTAGAGAACTTCGTATCTGGCGCTGTCGGTTTCCGCCTCGGCCAGACCGAAATCGAACGGGGAGATGAGCAGGGTGGTGTCCGTCTTGTCGTGCCGCTGTGCAAATGCCATATTTGACGAGACGATGAAAATACCTAAAACAGGGATTATAACTTTCAGTATATCAGTCAATTCTAATTTTCTATTGTATGCCATAAGGAAGAAAACCGCTTCAGAATGTTAAAAAATGCAAAAATACTTTTTTTTTCGATAACCCGTGGCAATAGTCATAGTTATAGTCACAGTTATAGTCGTAGTTGTGTAGTTCTCCTACGCAATCAAATATTTTATATATTTGCACCTGAATTTTTAACAGGTCTTTATGAGGAAAATAACATTAGAAACGGAAATGCGGGTTTACGACAACCGTGAAGAGTTGCCTGAGGATTTGAGAGAATTGTTGAGACAGGCAGAGGAGGCTGCCCTCCGTGCTTATGCCAAGTATTCCCATTTTCAAGTTGGCGCGGCCATCCTGTTGAACAACGGGAAGGTGGTTACAGGTGCGAATCAGGAGAATGCAGTTTATCCCTGTGGCTTGTGCGCGGAGCGTGTCGCAGCGTTTTCAGCTTCGGCCATGTATCCCGAAGTGCCGTTCAACAAGATCGCCATCACGGCCATCAACCCCGACGAACCGCTCAAGGAGCCGGTCTCCCCGTGTGGAAGCTGCCGGCAGGTGCTCTTCGAATATGAGCAGAAATTCGGCCACCCCATCGAGGTCATCCTCGCCGGACAGGAGGGCCCGATATACCATTTGCAGAACGTGGCTATATTGCTTCCCTACACCTTCCATGAAGGATTCCTACCTAAATAATGAAGAATGCTGAATGCTGAATGTAGAATGTAGAATGTAGATAAGTGGGTGTTAGATACAAAAAACTTGATACACAATCCACTAATCACTAATCACTAATCACAAGCTTCAATAACCCATAACCTATAACCAATAACCTTTATTAATCACTAAATAAAAATGTTATGAAAAAAATGACCGTTATTTTATGTGCGCTGGTTGCCGTTTTTTGCTTGGCATCCTGCAATTCCGCTTCCACACCGACAAGTGTCGTGAAGGCCTATTACGACGCTTTGTCTTCAGGAAATTATGAAAAAGCAGTCTCTTATACGGAACTGACCGACCAGGAGGATGTTGACGGCTATGCCAAAAAGCTGAAAGACGTTGAATACAAGGTTTTGAGCTATGAGGTCGTTTCCGAAACGACTTCCGAGGATGGCGAGAGTGCTGTGGTTGAGGTGAAAAAAACTGCCACGAGCACTCTGAGCAAGGATCCTAAGGAAACAACCGACAAGGTCAAATTGTCGAAAGTTGACGGCAAGTGGAAAATCAAGATCTAATCTCTCATTTAAAGATGAAAAAGGTAGAGATGGCTTACGGGCTGTTTCTACCTTTGTTTTTTCTACTGCTCCTGTTGACAACAGGTTGTCATCGTGGCGGTCGGGTAGAGGAATTTGTCCTGCCCGACACGGCTCAGCTGCAGACCGGCGATCTCGTTTTCCGTCGGGGGGAGAGTCGGGAGAGTCGCGCCGTCACCACTATTGACCACCGCAGTGACTACACCCATGTAGGGATGGTGATGAATGTGAAAGGACGTTGGATGGTGCTTCATGCCGTACCCAACGAACGTGCCACAAAACAGGAGCAGGATAGCGTGAAACTGGAATCTGTTGGTACATTCTTCCGCAGTGACCGCGCCGTGAAGGGCGGGGTTTACCGATATCCTGTTACGCCGGAGGATACACTTCGGCTTCTTCAAAAAGGACGGGATATCTATGGCCGTCATCTTCTTTTCGATGGCCAGTTCGACCTTGAAGACACGACTGCCTTTTATTGCACGGAATTAGTTTGGTTCCTTTACCAACAGGCACTGCACATAGATTTGTCGGAGGGTCGCCGGCATCATCTCCCGCTTTTCCCCGAACTGATTTTTTGTTCGGACATCTTTGAAAACAAGCAATTGACAGAGATTTTCACATTCAAGCGATAGGCTTATTGGGACCTTTCACCTTTGGCCGTTTTTCCCAAAAACTTTCCTGTCACGCTTTCGTTGTTGTTGGCAATATCCTGCGGGGTGCCGGTGGCCACGATACGTCCGCCGTCCTCGCCCCCGCCGGGACCCATGTCGATGATGTAGTCGGCGGCGCGGATCACGTCGAGGTCGTGCTCGATGACGATGACCGTCGCGCCGTTTTTGATGAGTGTGTCGAAAACTTGCAAAAGCGTGCGTACATCCAACGGGTGCAGCCCGATGGTGGGCTCATCGAACACGAACACTGAGTCGTGCTGCAGCCGTCCCATCTCGGTGGCCAACTTTAGTCGCTGCGCTTCGCCACCCGACAGACTCGGGGTCTCTTCGCCGAGCGTAAGATAGCCCAAGCCAAGACTTTGTAGAACTTCTAATTTGGAGAACACCGTCTTCATGTCCTGGCAGAACTCCAACGTGGAGTTTACGTCCATGTCCATCAGCTCGGGCAGCGAGAGGGTCTCGTTGCGTTTGTTGGTATGGCGCACGGCGTAGGCTGCCTTCGCGTAGCGCGAGCCGCGGCATTCGGGGCAGGGAATATCCACATCGGGAAGAAACTGCACGTCGAGGCTGATGGCGCCGGTGCCGTCGCAGACGGGGCATCGCAGGTCGCCGGTGTTGTAGGAGAAGTCGCCGGCCTTGTAGCCGTGGTGTTTCGCGTCGGGCGTGCGGGCGTAGAGTTTGCGCAGCTCGTCGTGGACGTTAGCGTAGGTGGCCACCGTGGAGCGGATGTTGATGCCGATGGGCGTGGCGTCGATGAGTTTCACGTGCTCGATGCCTTCCGCGAGAATGTCGGTGACGTGGTCAGGCATCCGTTTCCCTCGGGTCAGCGCCTCCAACGCGGGCACGAGGCTTTCCAGAATCAGCGTCGTCTTGCCGGATCCGGAGACGCCCGTCACTACGGTGAGCCGCCCTTTGGGAATATCGACCTCCAACGGCTTTACGGTGTGTATCTCTTTGGTTGACAGATGGATATTGCCGAACTCGAACAGCCGGTCTTTGTCGGGTTCGCTCCAGCCGTGCGTCCTTTCCGGGGCGAGGAATGGCCCGATGCGGGACGCACTGTTGCGGACGATGTCCTGAATAGTGCCCTCGGCGATGATTTCTCCGCCTTTCGCGCCGGCATCGGGACCGAGTTCGATGAGCCAGTCGGCCTCCTGCAGGATTTGCGTGTCGTGATCGACGAGCAGCACGGTGTTGCCGTCGGCCACGAGGTCGTGCATCACGCCGTTGAGTCCCACGATGTTGGAGGGGTGCAGTCCGATGGAGGGCTCGTCGAGGACGTAGAGCACGCCGGTGGTTCGGTTGCGGACGGCGCGGGCGAGCTGCATACGCTGTCGTTCGCCGGTGGATAGGGTGGAGGCGGCACGGTCGAGGGTGAGGTAGCCCAACCCCAAGTCCATCAGTCGTTTGGCGGCCGTGCGGAACGATTCGCAGATGCTCTCGGCCATGGGGCGCATCTCCTCGGGCAGCGAGGCGGGCACGCCATCGACCCACTCGGTGAGCCGAGCCAAGGTCATTTGGCAGGCTTCGTCAAGCCCGATGCCGCGCAGTTTCGGGGCGCGGGCGGCTTCTGACAGACGAGTGCCGTGGCAATCGGGACACTCTTCCTCCTTCAGGAATTTTTCCACTCGCTTCATCCCCTTTTCGTCCGTCACTTTGGCCAGCGCGTTTTCCACGGTGTAGGTGGCGTTGAAATAGGTGAAATCCATTTCACCCGCCACGTTTGTGCTTTTGGCTTTGTAGAAGATGCGTTTTTTCACGGCGGGCCCGTTATAGACGATATCTTTCTCTTCGTCAGTGAGTTCGCGGAACGGCACATCGGTGCGCACACCCATGGCGCGGCACACGTCGGTCATGAGCGACCACATGAGGCTGTTCCACGGCGCGACGGCTCCCTGGTCGATGGTGAGCGACTCGTCAGGTACAAGGGTGCTCTTATCGACGGTTCGCACCATGCCCGTGCCTCCGCAGCAGCGGCACGCTCCCTGGCTGTTGAAGGCCAACTCTTCGGCACCGGGGGCGTAGAAATGTTCGCCGCATTCGGGACAGATGCATTCCTGTCCGGCGGCCACGGCGAAGGAGGGTGGGATATAGTGCCCGTTGGGACAGCGGTGGCTCGCCAGACGGGAATACATAAGGCGCAGACTGTTAAGGAGTTCGGTGCCGGTGCCGAAGGTGGAGCGGATGCCGGGCACGCCGGGGCGTTGGTGCAGGGCGAGGGCGGCGGGCACGTAGAGGATCTCATCCACATCGGCCTTCGCGGCCTGGGTCATGCGGCGGCGCGTATAAGTCGAAAGTGATTCGAGATAGCGTCGCGACCCTTCGGCATAGAGCACGCCCAGCGCGAGCGAGGACTTGCCGGAGCCGGAGACGCCTGCCACGGCCACAATCTTGTGCAACGGCACGTCCACATCGATGTTTTTAAGATTGTGAACCCGTGCCCCACGGATTTTGATATGAGATGGCTTTTCCCCGAATGAATTCTGAAAATCCTTGTTGTTCAATTCCATATAAAACAAATGCCTATAAAATACAATGATCGAACAATTCTACTATTTATCTATGCCGTTTTCGGAGGAACATTTACGGCCGTCAGCACATTCAAAGCGTTTGG
>Ga0247608_10001689_pt1 | contig 29614 bp, 30 predicted proteins | sample 176DNAGHGlowgp2_FD_193490 | JGI IMG/M metagenome (GOLD analysis project Ga0247608, IMG submission 193490) | Sheep rumen microbial communities from Palmerston North, Manawatu-Wanganui, New Zealand - 1766 DNA GHGlow gp2 | ecosystem: Host-associated > Mammals > Digestive system > Stomach > Rumen ... | reverse complement strand
AGTAGCAGGAAGATCGGTGTCAGCAAGCGTGAGAGAGGCAAGGAAGTCTACGACCCCGGACGGGAGAGAGTCAAGCTGGAGGCACTTAAAGCTAATGCGGGATTTGAGAGCAGCGGGTATATCGAAGAGATCTATGAGACGATCTTCAAGGTATCCAAGGCTCATCAGGAGAAGCCCTGCTTCGGTCTGCTCGGCAGGACTCTTGCACACTCATATTCTCCGCAGATACACAGTCTCCTGACTGATGCATACTCATACACGATAATCGAGCGTGAGGAAGATGAACTTGAAGAACTGTTCAAGTCAGGAGTCTATGGCGGATTCAACGTTACGATCCCTTATAAGAGGAATGCTTTCGCGATGTGCGATGTAACTGATAAGGCAGCCACTGAGACGGGAAGCGTCAATACAGTTGTCTTCGGCAAGGACGGGAAGACATATGGTTACAATACTGATTACTACGGCTTCATGTACATGCTCAGGGCACAGGGGATCGATCCTTCCGGCAAGTCATGTCTCGTCCTTGGAACCGGCGGTGCGGCAAGTGCCGTTAATTATGGCCTTCAGACGATGAATGCGGGATCGGTAAGGAATTGTGATCTCAACACTGAGATCAATTATACGAACGTATATGACATCTGCAGTGATGCACAGATCATCGTTAACTGCACACCCGTCGGAATGTATCCGAAGGTGGACGGGATCGTCATAGATCTCGACAGGTTTGATAACCTCGAAGCAGTCTGTGATGTTGTCTACAATCCCTCCAGAACGAAGATCCTTCAGGAGGCCGGAAAGCGCGGCCTGAAGACTGCAGGCGGCCTGGCGATGCTTGTTGCTCAGGCATATAAGTCCAGCAGGTTCTTCGCAGGTGATATCGAGGGAGCTGAGAAGATCGATGCAAAGGCTGAGGAGATCATCGGACGTGTCGTTAAGAAACTCGAATCACAGATGAGGAATATCACTGTCATCGGCATGCCCGGATGCGGCAAGTCACTTCTGGCACATATGCTTGCCGCAAGGACAGGCAGAGAGATGATCGATCTCGATCAGGCATACACTGAGAAGTTTGGGGAGACGCCTGCAGAGACGATAACTCAGAAGGGTGAGGAGGAGTTCAGGAATAACGAATCTGAAGTTGCAAAAGAGTACCTTATCAGGAGCGGGCTCATCATCTCATGCGGTGGAGGCATAGTTACAAAAGAACGCAACGACTTCTATCTGAAGTGCAATTCCAATGTTATTTACCTCGACAGACCGCTGTCCATGTTAGCTCACGATGACCGCCCTCTGTCAGCATCTAAAGGCGTTGAGACACTCTATGCCCAGCGCAAGGACAGATATGAGGCATTAGCTGATATCAGGGTAGAGCTTGACAGGTTTGAAGACAGAAATGATTTCTTTGGTGCAGCCGTTGCCAAGCTTAATGAAGGAGGTCTGACCGTATGAAGATACTGGTACTTAACGGTCCTAATCTTAACATGCTCGGCATAAGGGAACCCGGCATCTACGGCAATTCCACATATGATGATCTCGTGAAGAAGATCACGGATCACTGCAATGCCAAAGGTATCGATGTCGAATGCAAACAGAGCAATCATGAAGGCACATTGGTCGACTACATCCAGCAGGCTTATTTTGACAAGGTTGACGGCATCATCATCAATCCCGGTGCTTACACCCACACATCCGTAGCGCTGCTTGATGCGTTCAAATCCGTGAGCATCCCGATGGTCGAAGTGCACATCTCTGATGTAAGTACAAGAGAGGCATTCAGACAGGTGTCATATGTATCATATGCTGCCTCCAGGACCATCATGGGCAAGGGCTTTGACGGGTACATCGAGGCGATAGAATATCTCGCTTCCATGTGATAGTATTAACTGAGAATCTCTCATCCCGAAAGGAGTCAGGTCATGGCTAACCGTACAGTAGAAGTCGTATTCGATAATATCCCTCAGACAGTCGAGGAATTCACATCTCTTCCCCAGGCATCACAGACAAGTGAATTTGATGTTGCAGCTCTCACTGTTATCGCTTTGAGCGTGTATCCCAAGGATAAGGAACAGTCACTTGCGATGCTCAATGTCCTTAGAGGTCCAAGGCCTTTAAGCGAGATGGAGAAGCAGTTTATCAGGGACAGGTTCATGGATTCTGATTATGTTCCCAGGTCATTCTTCAAGGGTGCAACACCTGAGAACGATTATACAGTTGATGCTCCTTACACGATCGTAGTTGAGGATAATCCTTATTCTTATGAGCAGGAGGGATATGCAAAGCTCTTCCTGAAGTCAGGCGGCGCTGATTCACTCCGTAATGTACAGCTGAGGCTTGCCAAGGACGGCAAGTGGTATCTGTGGGATCAAATGCTTCTCGGCGGCATCAGACAACCTGAGTCATCTAATCCCTGGGCATGATCTAAGATGGTAAATGTAGTTCTTTTTGAACCGGAGATACCTCAGAATTGCGGGAATATAATGCGCACCTGTGTAGCAGCCGGGTGCGCTCTTCATATTATCGGTCCCACCGGATTTGATCTTGATAATCCCAAGTTCAAACGTGCCACGACCAACCACATAACATGGGCTGATTATACTCTCTATGATTCATATGAAGACTTCACGAAGCGTAACAAAGGTGCCTTTTTCTTTATGACGCGTTATGGCAAAGTTCCGCCTTCGGATATTGATTTCGCGAAGGTATATGAGAGCGGTGAAGACATCTACCTTATCTTCGGCAAAGAGAGTACGGGAGTTCCCTACGATATCCTCAGGGCACATATGGACAGGTGCTTCAGGATACCGATGGCAGCCGAGTGCAGGAGCCTTAATCTGTCCAATGCAGCGGCGATCGTTATATATGAGGTAATGCGCCAGACAGGGTATCCGGGACTATCCATGACGGAGGTCCAGAAGGGCGAGGATTTCCTGGAGTCTTATGATATCAAGAATGCTTTGGATAGATGATAAGATCATATATTCCGGTATATATGGCAGGGTTGTTGTGAAGGGATTATAATAATAACCATGATCCGTATAGCATTGTGTGATGATGAACAGCAATATCTTGATATTGAGAAGAGATATATCGAAGAATATCTGACGGAGAAAAACATCGAGCATGAGACACGGTGTTTTCTGTCGGGTGTTTCTTTCCTTCAGAGTATGAAGGAGGAACAAGACTATGATCTGGTGCTCCTTGATGTTGAGATGCAGGCTGATAACGGGATAGATGTCGCGAAGAGTATCATTGAGATAAATCCCAAGATAAGAGTGGCATTTGTATCTGCGCATGCTAATTATGCGACTCTCGGATATCATGTGAAGGCAATAAGGTTTATTCTCAAGAATAAGAAACTTGAGACATATATCCATGAGTGTCTGGATTATGTACTAAGGGAGATCGAGAAAGGCAACAGGAAGGTGACTCTGGAACTCGTCTCGGGTTCAAAGGATTTCTATGTGGACAACATATTGTACCTTATTGCCGATAAGCACTATGTGCAGATCAAACTTACGGACAGCAGTGATAAGAGTATATACAGACTCAGGGGATCTTTGAAGGAAATATCAGAGGAGATGCGTAGTTATGGGTTTGTGTCATTGAACTACCATGTAAGCGTTAATCTCAAACATATAGTATCAATTAATGAACAGAAGGCAGAAATCGATAATGGTGACTTTATCGAAATATCGCAGCGGAAGTATGTTGAAGCAAACAGGATCTTCACGCTCTATAAGGGAAAGAAAAAATGATCGATCATATACTTACAATTGTATCTGTTATTGACATGATATTGCTTTATCTTACCTTTGTAAGGAGCGTCTTTATCAAGTTTAAGATCACGTCAAGAGTAGTTCTGTCGGTATTATGTCTCATCGTCCTAATGTCGATTGCGACGATCACCCTGAGTAGCTATGCCTATATTAAGATTCCGCTGAACTTCATTCTGCTCGTTCTATATTGTATGATCGTCATTAGACTCAGCTTCAGAAGAAGTCTTGTCATCAGTGCTTTGTTTCTGGGAATTCTGACCTCTCTTGAAATGCTTGCCATTGTTTTTTTACAGCATTTCACAAAATTGACTGAGTTTTCTGAAATGGCGAATTCGAACGGTGGATTCCTGGCTGAGTTGATCTGTCAGATCGTTTTCTTGATAATCACCATAATAATAAGTGCTTTTAGAAGACAGAACGATCTGTCATATATGAGCACTAAAGGATGGATTACTTTCTTATTTGTTCCGGTCCTGACGGTAGCAATGATCTTTATGATGATCTACGGATCATCTGTAGAGATGTTGAATGAACTGTTCTATAAGCTATTAGTTCTCGCCTTTACCGTTTTTATTATGAATATACTTCTCTTCTATCTGCTTGATAATATGATCGAACGTGAACAAGGCATGCATGATAAACAACTTCTAATCGAGCAGGCAGAGCATATAAACAAAATGTATCAATCTCTTTCGGCCGAAAGAGAAAAACAAAAAGCTCAAGCTCATGATCACCTTAATCATCTCAATATAATGTTCAATCTCGCTCAGGAAGGCAATAACTCAAAAGAGATCGAATACTTGTCAGAATTGATAGACAGAGAGGAAGAATGTATTGATATCATTGATACAGGAAATCCCATAATCAATGCGGTGCTTAACATAAAGTATAAAGAAGCTCAGGATAAGGATATCATCTTCCCGCTCGTGGCTGATAATATGACCGATCTTAGCATAAAAGACAGTGACCTGGTAACCATATTAAGCAATGTGCTCGATAATGCTATTGAAGCGGTATCGGATCTTGAGGATAAAAAGATCTATCTGAGAATAACGAGAACTGAAGATTATTTGAGTATTGATTCTTCCAATCCATACCGGGGTGATCCGGATGTAAAGAAGCACCGTTTTACAACAAAAAGCAATAAGAATGATCACGGCTTTGGGCTTTCAAACATCCGTCATGCTGTCGCAGAAAACAACGGTGAGTGTTTTATCGAAACACAGAATGATACCTTTCACATAACGATCACACTGCCGATTACGCGCTGAACATATCGAAAATCCCAAAATAACTATCGAATTTCCCAAACGTATTCCTAAGTTATTGAAACGATAATTCCACTCGATATAATCCCACTTAAGGGAGGTAGGAGATGGAACAGTTATCAATGTACATATCAGAAAGAATGGTACTGCAGGGCATTATCTCAGAAGCAGATAAGCCGAACTACTGCTATTCTGTTCAGATGCTGCTTGAGAAGATAGCAGGGCTGTCATTGATCCTGATCAGAGCCAGCTCCTTTTGAGGGAAAATGCAACAATGAAGACCATTATAACGTTAACTGCAGTATCAATAAGGTACTGGAAACACAAAAAGAAAGAACTTTCTGTAGTTCTTTTGTCAGTATTGATCAGCGCATTTGCTATAAGTTCCTGTCTTCTGTTGATCAGGAGCAAGAAAAATGCAGAGTTTGAAGACTCATTGTCTTCGCTCGGTAATTATGATGCGCTGATCTACGATACGGATTACAGGGCATACGAGATATTCAAAGGTAGACCTGAATTAACTGCTGTCGGTTGTTACTATCAGCAGGGATATATGACTGCTCCGGATTCTGATAAGAAGATGTTTGTTGCGGCGTTCCCTGATAAGATATCGGAAGAAATGTATCACATACAGTGCATCAAAGGAAGACTCCCTGTAAACGAAGATGAGATAGCCGTTGACAGATCTGAACTGAATAATATTGGATTATCGTACTCATGTAAACCCGGAGAGATAGTGAGTCTTGATGTTTACGATGAAACCGGAGAACTGATTGGAAATAAAGAATATACTTTATCAGGATATTTTGAGCTTTCTGCAACTGAGACTGTGGGCGGATGGATACGTTATCCGCGCAACACGGAGGAAGAATATGATCATATGCCGTCAGTAGTAGCGTGCCCAAATGGTAAACCATCACAATTTATAACACTTTTCTTACAGTCTGATATAACTAACAATGATTTGTTTAACTTAATCGATAAAATAAAAGCAGATAATGGATTAGAATGGTTCTATTTGCAGAATTATTCTTCAAGAGCGCGGAGCAGGATCAATGTGCTTGGCCTAATGGATATTGATGAGTTTTGGGATAATTATAGTATGGGTGATGTTGATTCAGCATACGATAATGGAGTGTATGGAAAGGATTTTGTATCACGGATTCTTATCCCCATATTTGCGGTGCTCATTGTGGTTATCGCGATAATTACTATAACGAATATTTTTTACGAATGTTTATTACGAACGAAGTGATTTTTATGGTTCTCTAAGGTCGATAGGATTGCCTTCCAAAGGGCTGATGATATACATGTCTGCTGAGATGATTGTTCTATCTCTCATGGCTTCTACAATAGGTATCTTCTCAAGTTGCTTGGTGCATCCGCTGCTTGTTAGGATGATAAATGTTATATACAATCTTCACTATGAGAACGCGCTTGCAATGAACAAGTATGTCAGTGCAGTCACTTGGAATCCTTATACGGCTTCCCTGTTGATAGTTTTATTATCTGTAGTCATATCGATAGTATTGCTCATAAGGAGATTCGGCTCAGTAACTCCGGTTGAGATCACAAACAGACAGGTAAATATCAAAATCCACAAAAGACATAAGAAGACCAAGAAAGTCGGATCATGGCGAGTGCTTGTTGGAAGAAATATCAGTTTTCACAGTAAATCTGTCATGATCATAATGATAATTGTGATGGCTACGATGATATTCGGATATTGTTACTTCCGAGCTTATTCAGAGGGCGCAGCAGTTGAGTACACTTACCAAATAGAAGACGAAGGTATCCTTAAATCGTGGGACTATTCGATTGATGCCAATCTGACCGATGCTTTTGATTCGGGTTTTGGAGCTGAGAATCACCATTCATATGGAATAGATCAGAGCACTGTTGATACCCTGGCTAATATAGAAAGTGTTGAAGATACATTCTATAACATTGAGAATAAGTCAACGAGATTGACATACCCTAAGGATACTCCCACAGAATTGTTGGATGAGATCTTTGGCGATCGCAAGATAAAGTACAATCCTGATTCTTATTACGATGATATCATCAATTCAAAGTGGCAGGCAGCTGTTGATGTCATGATCGAGAAGTCGGGTTATGATCCAAATGATAACATTTATCTGGTAAGTACCTTTGGTTTAAGAAAGAGTGAGATCGATCAGCTGACTCTTGTTGCAGGGAAGATAGATTACGACAAGATGGCTTCCGGAGAAGAAGTCATAATGATAATCCCCAAGAACAAAAATGATGCGTTTGTGCAGATGTTTAAAGTCGGTGATAAACTGCCGTTAAGTGATCTTAAACTTGATGCAGATCAAGATCTGATAACATTCTCTACTCTTGATCCTGATACTGCCACATATTATGAGATTGCTACTGACAGCAATGGCGATCCGCACCCGATATGTTCATATGCATATGGATACAGATATGACATAGATACTTCGATTGGAGCGATAGCTGTAATAACAGATGAACAACGAGAACAATGGTTTAACGATTATCCCTATGGTGGGATTGTTTGCCTTGATAATACCGAATTTGCAGCATGGGGACTTCCTGACAGCCACTATACAAAGCTTCAGATTAAGCTGACTGATGATGCTGATCAGGAACAGGCAGATAATGAGGTCTTCCATGCTCTGAGCACAAGTGAGGGTTTGCTCATTAATTCCAGACAGAGGATATATAGCCATATCTACGATGAGAACAACAAAGTTATGGTTGTGTATTATGTGATAATCATATTACTTTTGATAAATGGCATAAGCTCCGTGATAATCTGTCTCTATACGAAGGTGAAACTCATGAGCGACAGGATCGTCAATCTTAGGTTAGTAGGAATGTCGATTGATCAGATATTCGTCTCAATAGTGTCACAAAATCTATACTATCCGTTTGTCGGTGTTTGTGCCGGGATCATCCCTACAGCGATCCTTCAGGCAATATTCTCGTACATTGATAAGATGTGTAACAGCGGTGCATGGGACGAAGCAGAGTGGTTGGATGATGCCTGGTTCATAGGTCAGCCGTATTACCTGAATCTTTTTGGTTACGGTTTTATTCCGTTGCTTTTGATCTGCATAACGATAGGGATACTGTTGGTCGTGATAGGAACGATGCCGCAGTTGTCATATATACGCAAACATAAGCTGATCAGAGAATAGGGGGAACATTATGTCGATCATAAAAACAAGAGATCTAACGAAGATCTACGATATGGGAACAAAACAGGTAAATGCCCTGAACGGGATCGGCCTTGATGTGGAAGATGGCGAGTTCATCGCAATAATGGGAACATCAGGATGCGGTAAATCAACGCTCCTGCATATGCTCGGCGGCCTTGATAAACCTACATCAGGCTCTATTGAGATAAACGGTAAGGATATATCTGTCATGAAGGATAAAGAACTATCCGTTATGAGGAGAGATTACATAGGTTTTGTTTTCCAGAAGTTTAATCTCATCAATGAATTGAATGTATGGGAGAACATTACATTGCCTATTCTCTTAGCAGGGAAGAAGCCTGATGAGGAGAAGATAAATGATCTGTGTGAGACGTTGGGAATAAAGGACAGGATTGATCACACACCACTGGAATTATCCGGAGGACAGCAGCAGAGGGTTGCCATAGCCAGAGCACTTGCAAATGATCCGAATCTGATCCTATGCGATGAGCCGACGGGCAATCTCGACCACAAGTCGAGCACGGAAGTTGTTGAACTCTTGAAGACTATCCATGATAAATACAAGAAGACCATCATAATGGTAACTCACGACATAAATGTTGCTTCAGTAGCAGACAAGATACTTAAGATGGATGACGGCATGATAGCTGAGTAAGAAGGAGACGGTGATGTGATCATTAAGATGGAGATTAATAGGGAATAAGATACGGAGATCTTATGATCCTAACTCGATCTTATCTTCATCAACGGGCAATCCCAGGATCGATCCCTGAAAGTAATCGCAGCCATATTCCTTGAGAAGGTCCAACTGCTCCTTGTTACCCATGCCGGTAGCGCATACTTTGATGTCTATGTCGTGCATGAGATTGATGGCAGCAGATACCAGGATGCGAACATTGATATCGTTTGTGAGATTTCTGGTAAAATCCCCGTCGAGTTTGAGCATCCTGATCGGCATCAGGGGGATCGCGTTGAACGAAGAATAGCCCTTACCGAAATTATCAAGCGCCATGTTGACACCCATTGAGGACAGCTTCTCTATCGAAGCCTTGATCTCCGGATGATCAGTGTACAGACTCTCTTCGTTGATATCGAGAATGATATTCTCGATCTTCGCGTTGCTGTTGGAAAGCGCATTGGAAAATTCCATGACAAAGCCTGTCTCCTTGAGCTGTTCCGTTGCTATATTGATATTCATCTTGAGAGACGGATCTGCTTCATTGATCCTTGCAAGGACCTTCAGAGAATGATCAAGACTGTAATTACCGATCCTCCTGATATAACCGCACTTTGTAGCCGCTCTTATGAAATCAGGCGGACGGATCGTCTTGCCGTCATGAGTCCACCTCATGAATGCTTCATATCCGGTAAGCTCACCTGTTGCCTTGTAGCGGGGTTGATATACCATGTGGAAATCTCCGTTCCTGATCGCGGATTCGAACATGGTGATGATGGATTCTGAATCCATGTCGCTGAAAAATGATCTGCGGAGAACAGAACCGCCATATGTGACGCGGCCCGTCATCGCCTCTTCCGCACATGTGATGAGCGCTTCAGCAGTAGTTCCGTCATCCGGATACATCGATACGCCAAACTCGAAATTAACTTCCATCTGCTCTTCAGCAGCCCTGAAAGCAGCAGACATGGCTTCAGTGAGCTTTTTCTTGTATTCCGCAAAGTCTTCCGGAGATATTACCCTCTTTGCCAGTATCACGAACTCGGTTCCGTATATCCTGGCTACCATATCCTCAGGCTCTGCGGCCTCACGCAGCTTATGAGCCATATTCTGGATAAAAAGATCCATCGATTTATGGCCGATATGGAGCTTACCAAGACTCTCTTCGTCGAGAGAAGTGTAGATGATCGTCATATGCGTGCAGGCCTTGTCAGGGAACTGGGCACTCTGCATTGCCGCAAGGTCCTCCTCAATGATGTGGTTGAGCCTGTCGGTGATCATCCTTCTGCCGGGGAGCGTCGTAAGCGTATCGACAGCAGGTGACTTGCTGACACCTGAAGGCTTCTGCTTCTCGGGGTCGTGGCTTACGATGAGCTTTGTCCTCGCAAAGATGTCATCCTCCATCTGCTTCGTGATCGTCTTCGTCCTCTCAGCTGATTCAGCTCTCTTCCTGGCGTAAATGTTGCGCAGGACGTGTGACAGATACAGGCCGTGGATGATATTGATGATAATTATGAGGAGTGTGATCACGGCAAGATCGACACTGCTGTCCTTCTTCAGCACAAGGAATTCATATGAATGGATCAGGAGCTGCGTAAAGCTCAGCACGAACGACACATAAAATCCATACCTGTCGAAAATGATATTAATGAGGAATGACAGTAGGCCCATGTTCAGGCAGAGCCCGAATCTCGTAGCATCAGACAGGCTCGTGCAGCAGAGTGCGAGCAGAACGATAAACACCGCAAAAGCGATCGACAACCCAAGAAAAGAGCCGCCGTTGCTCTTAAAGAAAACTCTGTCACGTCTGTCAAGTCTGGCCATTCATGATCCTCCTTCTACATTATGACAGTTATTTTTTGCAATTGTGTTAATGATAAATAACAAAGTTTTTAATAATTATAATTAAAGAAAAGCAGATCAGCAGATCCCGTCAAAGCCTCTGATCGAGTAGTCGCTCATCAGGCACATATCATCCCATGTGCTCTGTCCGATACCGATCGGATCATAGACGGCGCATGTTCTGAACCCGCCGGATCCGGCACCCTTGATGCACAGGGGAACGTCCTCGTATATCAGAGCCCTGGAAGGGTCTGATCCTCCAGCTCTCTCCATTGCCCTGATGTAGATCGCCGGATCGCTCTTATCCGCGCGGGAGCCTATGTCATCTAGTGTTGTAACATTGTTAAACATCCCGAGCACCCCGCATCTTTCGAGGCACGGCAGCGCGTGATCAGATGACAGCGCAGTTGCTGCCGCAAGTGAGAATCCGAGGTCCTTTGCCTTGCTCAGATACTCAAAAACACCCGGCTTGAGAGGAATATGTTTGTGGTAGTATTCAGACACCCGGTCGTTCCATTCCTGCATGATCTGCTCGGGAGTCTCATCCAGGTCAAAAAGATTCTTGGTGTGATCAGCAGCATCCCTTATGCAGAGCCTGGTGACCGCTTCAGTATATTCAGGTGTCACCTCGAATCCTCTGGCCCCAAGGAAATCGATGTCCACCTGATGCCAGACATAGAGTGAATCCAGGAGCGTTCCGTCCAGGTCGAAAACAAGCACGTCAATGTCTTTCCTCAGCTCATTAAGGGAAGGTAAGCTCATATTCCACGTTCCTCCCTTATCCTTGACAGCAGCCTGGGAAGGCCCTCTTCGAGGTCAGACCAGGTTGCTTCAAAATCACCGGTGTACCACGGATCAGCAACGTCGCGGTCAAGGAGCAAGCTGACGTTATCAAGAGACTCATTCGGGAACATCCACTTCATGTTGCGCAGGTTATTGTGATCCATCAGGATGATGTAATCGTAGTAAGCAAGGTCCCTCCTTGTTATCTGCCTGGCCGTCTTGCCTGAACATGACAGGCCGTGAGCCTCCAGAATGCGCCTTGCGGGGGGATAGACAGGGTTGCCTATCTCCTCGGTTGACGTAGCTGCGGAAGCTATCTCAAACTGATCTGAAAGCCCCTCACGGCGCACCAGATCCTTCATCATGAATTCCCCGAGGGGCGAGCGGCAAATGTTGCCGTGGCATATAAACAAAACTTTTATCATAGTTACGATTTGCCCCGAAAATCCCCGTAAAGCCTTTGATCACTGGGTTTTTCAAGGACTCGGCCTTTCTTGTTGTTTTGGCTTATCATTACCTTTCTCGGCCTATCTAAGCCTTTGTCTGTAGTAAATTTGTAGTAAAACCGAACCAATTTACTACAGGGGTCATCCGATGGCAGTAACTCTGGCAAACTCTTCCTTCGCGTCATCATACTTAACATGTGTATAAGTATTCATCGTGACCGTGATATCAGAATGTCCCATAATATACTGAAGCGTTTTGGGATTCATTCCGCTTCTTGCCATATTGGAACAGAATGTGTGCCTGCACACATGCGGTGTGATCTTTGGGAACTTCAAGCGACAGGTCCTGTCATGCTTTTCCGAGACAAACTTAAAGTATTTTTCCCAATGCATCGCGACCTTTGGCATTCCGTTCTTATCAATACACAGAAATCCGGTATATCCGTTAATGACCGGTTCTTTTCTCAAAGCGGGTCTGGTCTCGATCATTCTCTCGAAGCAGGCTGCGACTTCTTTGGTCATCGGAACTCTACGGGTACCGGCATTTGTTTTGGTAGGAGTAACGAGATATTCCATACCGCTTGTACGCATAAGCTGATGATCAACATTGATATACATCTCATCGAAATGTATGTCGTTGAAGGTAAGACCGCAGAATTCTGAGATACGAAGACCTGTATGGAACAAAACATAGAATGCATCATAGTATTGGCCATAATGCTTGTCGTTCTTCACAAAGTCTAAGAACTCATTCATCTCACTTCTCGATACAGCATCGCGAGTAACCTGATCATTGATAAGGACATCGCCGAGTGCAAACTGGAACGGGTTCTTACGAATGAGATCATCCTGATATGCTATTTCAAAGGCCGGTCTCAATATGCCTCTGAAAGTATGAAGAGAACTGTAGCCTCTTCCTTTCTTTTGAAGATCTATCAACCAGCACTTAGCATCGGTCATTTTGACCTTGTCGATCCTAAGACTTCCAAACGGGTCTTTGGACAGAAAGTTGATACATGTCTTATAACCCGCTGCCGTAGAAGGTCTTACTCCCGTTTTTGTCTTGATGTACTTCTTGACCAGTTCAAGAACAGTAATATCGCCGCCGTTAACAGCTACCTGGTTAAACAGATCCGCTTGAATCTGTTTTTCCTTCTCTCTAAGCGATAATTCAGGCCTTTTTCCTGCAGGAGTTGCATCTGTACGATCCAGTCTCCAACTGTATACGATCCTTCTGATCCCGGTATTGTCGTAGTAGGTGTATTGATATCTACCATCCGGTCTCTGGCTCTCCCCATTGCGAAGAATACGATTCTTCTTGTCGCGTCTTTTCTCGCTCATTGTCTCTCTCCTTTCCGTAAAGAGAGCCCGATATGATATAGATAACTATACCATACCGTGACTCTGATATACGATTGATTTATACGGCAGTTGTATCACATGTGACGTTTCTTGCCAGAGCAAGATACGCCATGTAATACAATAACTCGATTTTGAGTTATTTCCGCCATGACCTTGTTGGAGATTTCCGATCCCCAAACCCACGACAGGGATAATGTAAAATGATCATTTTCCCCGAGCTCGTTATGGGAATAACTCACAACTTTTGATGATTACCGAACATCAAAGAAATGCGTTCTATAGACATAATCTAAAAAATACTTTTTACTTTAAACTTTTTTTCAACCATGTGCTAACGACTTGTTAAGTCGCCACTGATATTTTGAATCCATCAAGCCGATTAACCGGCAAATATTAAAGAAAGAGAGGATTCAAAAATGAATTCTAAAGATTTATCAGTCAGAACAGGTTGCAAGGATATTTGGAACGCTCATATGGCGGAAGGCGTTACATTCTGCAAGCACGATATTCCTTATTGTCCTACAACCGCAACATCCATTCCCAGGGATATTTTAACTTGGGAAGAAGCCAAGTCGATCCACAAGAAGCATATCTCGAAAAAGGATTATGATTACACAATAGATTCATTTGTCTGCTTCTACATGGATGACTACAAGTTCGATGGCACAAGAGGTGTCTGGAACAATCCGGAACAAGCACTGCAGATTCTTAAACACTTTGCCGGTGCAATAACTGTGGACTTCTCGACTTACATCGATTTCCCGGAACCTATCAAGACATACGCAACATACAGAATGCGTCTCTTGGGATATTGGTGGGGAAAGAACGGTATCGAGGTGATCAACAATGTCAGGTGGGGCACCTTTGAAACATACGATTACTGCTTTGAAGGCATTCCAACTGAAAGTATAGTTGCAATCGGGACGGTTGGCGGAAGCCCTAGACGTCTTGTTGATAGAGATCGATTTGTTAGCGGATTAACGGAGATGATCAAACGTCTTCGACCACATACGATCCTAATCTACGGTTCGGCTTCATATGACTGCTTTGATCAGCTTAAAGCGCAAGGCATCAAGATCATTCATTATCCCAGCAAGACTGCGAGAGACTTCGAGAGGAGGAAATCCGATGAGTAAAGGTAATAGTTATTTGTTCCACGGAACATTGGGAACGTCTGTTTCCGGACTACCTCAACCTCTTGAATCATATACAGATAGGGGCGTCTCTATTCCGCCGCACATTCAGGCTATGTTGGATAAGCTTCCGAACAAGGGAGATTATATCAAGGGAAGCGCCAGCGATTTTGATATGAGAGATGTCAGCGTTATGTCAAAAGAAACGGGCGTTGAATTTGCAAAGATCACAATCGGGAATGAATCCTACCTCATTCGTGGAGACAAATCGGAAACTACTATTCCTGATAACTTATTGCATAGGATGATAAGAAGAGGCGGCAGCTTCGATTATCACACGCATCCGCATAATGATGATCTGGTTCCGTCAAAAGGTGATCGAGACTTTATGGAATTTCTCAGAATCAGCACAGGACAACAGAATAGCACGGTAGTTACACCTAATGGAAGGACCTTGTTATATAATGAAAATGGTGCTATATCGACAGGAACTGTTCCTAATATAATAAATGATGATTTAAGAAAGCTTTACTTAACTCTTTTTGGAGGTAACTCATGATTAACATAGATGAAGCAAAAGTATTAGCTTGGAAAGCTATTTCGGATTTATTTGGTAACGATTATTTCAGAAGTCATTTTGAGGGTTCATGTGAATCATACCCATCCGATGACGTAGACGGAAACATTTTTAAGTATTTTCTTGGATTCGATGGAGATACCTCTACAGATATGTGGACGGTATTTGCTTGGGTATCAGTAAACAGAGATACTATGGAAACGTCTTTCCTCGACTATAAGACGCCCGATGGCAAAAGAATGGAGAATCCTCCGCAACCGATCAGACGCGCTTAAAGGATTCATTATCGATACCAATAACTAACGCCCTCAATCCTGCTGGATGGGGGCGTGCAGTATTAGATATAAACTTATTGCATTAATGCATCCCTGATTTTACTGTAGTTCCAATAAGCCTTGCCGCCTTGGTAGTAATATGCATTGATATGAGTTCCTTCATATCTCAAAATATCCGGGCACTCTGATCTATCAACATCAGCATAGTTATATAAAACTACTATCCTTATGCCATCATTCTTGGCTTTTTCACATTCATATCGGATAAAGCTTCTGAAATCAACATAGTGACCACGGTGACAACTCCCGTGATATGAATCATAACTACCACAATATCTGCAGCTTCCTTTTGTCAGTTTGTCAGTATCCTTTCCAACAATAAGCACAAATGTCTTTGAAGCATCCAGTCGCTCTGCTAATGACCGCTTAATGGAACAGGGCAGACTTGTATCCCTTGCTTGCGTAAGTTCATGTGCATCAGTAAAGCTTAATCGGAGGTCATCCCTATTATTCCAACTATATAGTTGCGATATAAGATCCTGATCGCCGGTCCAGTCACCTGCAATATAAGTTTTTGTTCTATATGTCATTGAATGTCACCTCCTAAAACAATTTCACCTTTATTTTCATTGCTAATAACAATCGTAATTTTCCCATGGAACGAGACTGTTCGGTCTAAAGCCTTCTGTTTAATAAGATCAAACGATGCTTGTAGAGACATACCGGCTCTTGATCGGCCTGTTCCTAATAACGGTAAATATAAATCGTACCCTTGTCCGTTGATATCATAGAAATCCAACAAACTGTCTACCGCCTGTTCAATGAACTCTGGCTTGCTTTTGGCCTGATTCCGCTCATCAAAGCTAGAGATTGCCAAAAGATAAAAACAGGTATTGCCGATATCAACTGCTGCTATTGTTCCTATTGGATATTCATCGTCATCGTTACATACAGAACCTCGGCAGCGCAGATCACTTTGAATGCGTTCAGGTATATCATCTATTCGTCCCTTCTTTTTCTCTAAGCACAATAGCCATTCACCATGAACGGTTTCGCTTGATATCATAGGGTAGATGGTATTTTCGAGTTTAGTAGAAAGGTGAGTATCAAATCTGGTATTAACCGGAATAACTACTATGGTCTTTCGTTTCCGCCTATCAGAAAATGCATATTTGAAGATATTCCCATAGACTGCCTGTATGTAACTATTACCCTTTTTCCACATGACAATACCTGAGCTGATAGCGGTATCGTTATTTATAAACAAGGACTTCATCAATAGAGTGAAGAGAAATAGTTTGTTATCGGATATAGATAAGAGCTCATCCTTTTCAGAGGGAGTGAAGGCAGTATCGGAGTCTAAAGCATTAATAATAATTCCCCTTAGTTCCTCTGCTTTTACATGTTTGATTCGGTTTTCATAGAATAGAGAGAACTCCTGTAATATCTCGGCTAATAGGCTCTTATCCATGGCCGCTTCAAGTATTGCAGGTGGAATGCATGCATGATTGTTCATGATCTTACTTGTGTATGATTTATCAAAATAGAACGGCTCCCCGTTCCGCATCAAAACATTGCCAGTCTTAACAATGCATTTTAAGATTTCGTTCAGAAACTTCTCATCGTTATATTTTGCATAGTTTAAATATGGTTTTAGCAGTCTCAACAATTCACCGGTGTTCATAGTGTTCATCCCTTCGAAATGCCTATATTTCAATCATTTTATACTTTTTCACTATAATAGTAACACGGACACAGTCCGTTTATTGGGACAATTTGAAAACTTGTTCTTTGTTCTTTTATTTGCAACGTTTGAGGAATTGAATTATAAAAACAGTGTTGTACCGGGCTTGGTTGAATTGGCATATCAATAGTCTCACTGATTATGCGCAGCCGTTGTATTCGAGAATTCTTTGATTATGCGCAGTTATCCGGGCGGTTATCCGGGCTGTCCATAGAATAGAAAAACCGCTGGTTGCATATGCTATTGTGTTCTTTTGCAGAGACTATTTTAAGATTTTTCATTATTCAGCAATATCTTAAAGTAGTATTTAAAGATTTTGCTCGATAACCTCAAATCATTATTACGCATTTACGCAAGATAAACAAAAACAATCCCGGAAATATACTCCGGGATCGCGGTTGATCATATCGGGCGTCATTTGTAGTAAAACTGTAGTAAATCTCAGACCGTATCGTGGCTAATCGTGCTACTACTAAGCTTATCTACGCTGACACCTATTCTGCCGTGACAGATGTCCCGGCACACTAATGGCAGGAAAACATCTTTCAATCAAAATGGTATTATATCGGTAGGAACAATTAGGCAAACAGTAGACGACGACTATAAACGTACTCTTGCTAAACTATTTGAAGGTGAGATTTCATGATTAATAAAAATGAAGCAAAAATAGAGGCTTGGATGCTCATTTCAGATCTTTTCGGAAACGATTATTTTCGTAGCCACTTTAATGGTTCTTGTGAATCGTATCCTCCTGAAGATGAAGATGATGTGATTTATGAGTACTTTCTAGGTTTTGAGACCGATGAGTCTACTCACTTGTGGACTGTATTTGCAAGAGTATCAGTTAATCGCGAAACAAAAGAAGCTGTATTTCTTGATTATAAAACTCCTAATGGTATAAGAATGGAAAACCCGCCTAAACCGATTAGACTTGCTTAACGATTATATAATCTCAACAATTATTAGCGCCCTCATCATGGCGATGGGGGCGTCAGTATTCCATGAAACTTTATAGCATTCATTATACGAGACTATTGATTACAGTATTTATGAGTGACAGGAATACTGCTGCGGTTAAGCCAATCTGGTGCAAGATCAAAAAGCCTATTGACTCTCACATTATGTGAGAGATTATCATTGTAGTGAGCTCAACAAGATACCAACCATGGAGGTAGACAAAAATGCTAAAGATCGGTGAATTTTCAAAACTATCCAGAGTAAGCATCAGGATGTTGCGCCACTATGATGATATCGGACTTTTGAAACCGGCAGAGACCGATGATCTTACGGGGTACCGGTATTATCGTGAGGAACAGCTTTATGCCATCGGAAGGATCACATCACTCAAGGATATGGGCTTTGCACTTGCAGACATCATCAAGATCCTTGACAGTTATGATGATAAAGATAAGATGGATGCATTTCTGTCAGAGAGGCAGAGGGAACTTACAAAGCTTTCCCGGGATACGGAGTACAAACTGATGCTTCTGGAAACAGCCAGATCAAGGCTGAGAAAGGAGCAGAACATGAGTTTTGATGTAACAGTAAAAACAATACCTGAGAGGTACGCAGCTACGGTGAGGATGGTGGTTCCCCATTATGAAGATGAGGGATTGCTGTGGGGCACAATGATGAGCGAATGCAAGAACCTTGTGCCGGCAGATCCCTGCCTTGCAGCGGCAGAGTTTCTTGATCCCGAGTTCAAGGAGGAAAACGTTGAGATCGTTGCATGGATGACCGTGAGTGGTTCTTACAGCGATACGGAACACGTGGAATTCAAGACGCTTCCTGAAGTAAAGGTTGCAAGCTGTATCATTAAGGGCAGCTACGATCAGATGGGTGAAGCATATGCATCCGTAGCTTCATGGATCACGGCGAACGGCTACAAGATGAACGGACCTATGTTCAACATCTATCATGTAGGTCCTGTGCAGGCTAAGGATCCTGCTGATTATGTGACGGAAGCATGTTTCCCTATTGCGTAATTGCTCCCGGCATGTCCTTTAGAAAGATCCCTTGACCTGTGCAAGGAACTTACCGGCGATGGGTGTGAAGGTCTGATATCTGTTCCAGATCAGATACAGCTTTGTCTCCTGCTTCGGAGACAGCGGGCGGAACACCAGGTCGCTTTCTTCAGAACAATCGATCAGGTGCTCGAAAGTAAGAAGAATCCCCAGACCTTCCTTTGCAAACATCGAGGCATTATATGAGAGGCGGAAAGAACCCTCCAGATGCAGCTTTGGGAAACTCTCGCCTGCCCATTCAGGTATCTCGATATTCCAGCTTTGTTCAGAGCAGAAGAGAGGCTGGCCGATCAGGTCAGAGACCTTTATGCTCTTTTTCTTTGCGAGAGGATGGCTCTTCAGCATGACAGCTCCCCAGCGGTCCGAAGAGGGGAAGGGAAGGTATTCGTACTTCTCTTTGTTTGGAAGTTCGCATATCACCCCGAAATCAAGTATGCCCTTGTCGAGCTTCTCCGTTACCTGCTCCGTATCCCCGCTTGTTATGTGGTAAGTAAAGGAGGGATATCTGTCCTTAAGCTTTTTGATCTCGCGTGCAAGCAGGGCTATCTGATATGACTCTCCAAGCCCGAAATAGATATCGCCGCCGGTGACGTCATCAAGAGAGATGAATTCCTGCTCGATCTTATCTGCCATCGCGATCAGGTCTTCGGCTCGGTCGCGGAGAAGCATGCCTTCATCGGTCAGCTTGATGGAGAAACTGTGACGGGTAAAGAGCTTTTTGCCAAGCTCATCTTCAAGAGCCCTGAGCGCTTTGGACAGGGTCGGCTGTGTCACGTGCAGGATCTCTGCCGCATGGGACATATTCTCTTCTCTGGCAACGGCAAGAAAGTAACGAAGGTTCTTGATCTCCATAACATACCTCTTTCTATGATATTCCAATATGGCATATCACGATATTCATTTTATTCATTAGCGCATTATTTGGCAATCCCTTATACTGACCTCAACGGATGGTAACAACGCATTTGAACGGAGATATGATCATGGATCTTGAAGTGATGATCGACAACTTATCAGACATCGGCTGCAGCGATGAACAGCAAAAAAGAGCGAAGATCCTCTACGGATCCGGGGAGAAAGAAGAACTGATCCGGTATCTTAAGAAGTGCCGGTGCGGTCTGATAGAAGAAATGCATGAGAGTCAGAGGAAGGTGGACAGGATGGATCATCTGATCCGTAAAGCTGAAAGATCATAAGTAAAAGAGCCAAGGAGGTATATGACAATGATCAGGAAAGAAGAACTGAGACTTACAACAGAGTGGGACAAGACATTTCCAATGAGCAGTAAGGTGGAGCACAGCAAGGTAACATTTGTGAACCGTTACGGCATCACGCTGGCAGCTGATATGTATGTTCCGAAGGATGCGGAAGGGAAGCTTCCTGCCATCGCGGTAAGCGGTCCTTTCGGTGCCGTTAAGGAACAGTGTTCAGGACTCTACGCCCAGACCATGGCAGAGAGGGGATTTGTTACATTGGCATTTGATCCTTCTTTTACCGGTGAGAGCGGCGGTGAGCCGAGATACATGGCATCTCCTGACATCAATACTGAAGACTTCATGGCTGCAGTTGATCTCCTGAGCATGGATGACAGGGTCGATCCTGAGCATATAGGAATCATTGGGATCTGCGGCTGGGGAGGAATGGCTGTTAACACGGCTACATTAGATCCCCGCATCAAAGTAACGGTTGCTTCGACCATGTATGACATGACAAGGGTAAATGCAAACGGTTATTTCGATTCGGAAGACTCGGAAGAGCAGAGGTATGAGAAGAAGAAGGCGATGGCTTCACAGCGCCTGGAAGATCTGAAGAATGGTGCTTATAAGCGCGCCGGAGGATGTCTGCCCCTTCCTGTTCCTGATGATGCTCCTTTCTTTGTGAAGGATTACAGCGAATACTATAAGGGCAGGGCATATCACCCGAGGTCACTTAACTCCAATGAGGGCTGGAACGTGACCGGATGTCAGTCATTCATGAATCAGCCCATCCTTAAATACTCGAATGAGATCAGGAGCGCAGTATTGATCATCCACGGGGAGAAAGCACATTCCTGTTATTTCTCGAAGGATGCATATGCAAATATGGTGAAGGACAGCAAGTACACTGATAACAAGGAACTGATGATCATTCCGGGGGCTGTTCATACGGATCTGTATGACAACCTTGACGTGATACCTTTCGATCATATCGAAAAGTTCATGAGGAAGTACATATGAAGCCATACAAGGCATTTGTATTCCTTATGGCGGCATCTGTGATGCTGGTGACTGCGGCATGCGGCAAAACCGCTGCTGATACTGACATCGGCATCAGCAAAACGCCGGCAACGGCAGCAAGCACGGAGGTGAGCGATATGCGGTCGCTGACAATGAAGATCGGAGACAGAGAAGTCGATGTTGCATGGGAAGATAATGATTCCGTAAAGGAACTGAAGAACCTGGCTTCATCCGGATTGACCATAGAGATGTCCATGTATGGCGGATTCGAGCAGGTAGGTCCGCTCGGCCGGAGTATCGCAAGAGATGATAAGCAGACAACGACGGCTCCGGGAGACATTGTTCTTTATTCCGGCGACAGCATAGTATTGTTCTATGGATCCAATTCCTGGTCATATACGAGACTCGGAAAGATCAATATGAAAGAGAATGAATTAGAAGAAATGCTTGGCAATGGTGACGTTACGGTCACGCTCAGTATTGGTTAGGAGGACATATGGCAAAGAAGGTCTTGATAATAGAAACAAGCCTGAGGACGGGAAGCAATTCAGATATCCTGGCTCAGAGTTTTGCACAAGGCGCAGAGGATGCCGGAAATGAAGTGGAGACCGTCTCGCTCAAAGGTAAGAAGATAGCTTTTTGTACCGGCTGTTTTGCATGCCAGAAGCTGGGCAGATGTGTAATTGCAGATGATGCTAACGAGATAACGGAAAAGATCCTTGCCGCTGATGTAGTAGTATGGTCTACTCCGATCTATTACTATGAGATGAGCGGGCAGATGAAGACCATGATAGACCGTGCAAATTCATTGTATCCGAGAGAATACAGGTTCAGGGAGGTTTATCTGCTATCAACAGCTGCTGAAGATGAGGAATATACGGATGAGAAGGCTGTAAGTGGAGTTAATGGCTGGGTCGACTGTTTCGAGAATGCCAGGTTCAAAGGGAAGGTCTTCGCAGGCGGTGTCAATGAGCGTGGAGAGATCGAAGGGCATAAGGCACTGGATGAAGCTTATAAGATGGGCAGATCGGTCTGAACGATTAGAAAAACACTTGAAACCGGCGGCAGAGTCGATATAATTATCTTGGTGTTAGCAAGCGCTAACATTACAGAGGGGAGATGATCAGACTGACCGGATCAAACAAAGAAGAGATAACAGATCACATTCCCGTGAATGATCTGCCATATTGCAAGACTGTAAGGGAATGGCTTTCTGACAGATACGGACAGGAAGCGGACCAGATATGGGCAGACACGGTAAAAAACTATAACAACTATCTTAAGGACCTCCCGGATTATGGAGGGAAGAAGAACGGGCACGCCATGGCGATCTATGGCGGGCTTCTTATATTTGCACTTTACCCCGTCTTGCCGGATCAGCCCCCGATTGAAGATCTTCAGGGTTTTGTAAGCAACATGTTCATGGGGTCGTTTACAAGTCTTGGGAAGATATTTGATCTGAACCGTTCTTTTGATATGTGGCTGATAGATAAGGTATTCCGCAGATCAGGGAACCGTGACCGGAAGGAGTTAGGTTCGTATCCGGCCGGGTTTATCAATGTGGATGAGCCGTATGATAAGGTCCATCATGCTGCCCGTTATCATTTCACGCAGTGTCCGAATGCTGAATTTGCCAAGAGTCATGGGCTTCTTCATGTGCTTCCTCTTATGTGTAATTGCGATTACTTCGGGATCGGTGAGATCCATGGACAGCTTATCCGCTGTGGAACGTGCGGCAACAGTGATAAATGTGATTATCTTGTCGTCGGCAGTAACAATGAGATAGCCTCAGAATATGAGACTGTCACGGATGAACAGGGGTTTATCGTAAGCCGAAGGAAATGATATGTCAAAAGCAAATAAGATAATCCCGGCCAGAGTGGGTGAACAAAGCCGGACTATCAATTCCTCAGGCAAGTAGTAATATCTCCATTCCGTTGTGTTATGTTAGCCGAGGCTAACATAACAGATTATGCTTTATCAGTGAGGGTTTGTCAATACGATAATGGTATAATCATCATATAAAGATCGATCATAGAAGGAATACAATATGCCCAGTTTTATGAAGGAAGCGATCAAGAAGACTTTTATGGAGCTTCTTACGGAAATGCCTCTGTCGGAGATCACTGTAAAGATGATCGTAGAGAGGTGCGGTATTAACCGTAATTCTTTCTACTACCACTTTCAGGGGATCCCCTCACTGATCGAAGAGATGGTCAAGGAAGAGGCGGATATGTTGATCAGCAGGTATGACACAATCGATTCACTGGAGACTGCATTACATGCGGCGGCTTCGTTCGTTGAGGAGCAGCGGGCAGCAGTTCTGCACATCTATAACTCCATAAGCCGCGATGTCTTTGAGAAATACCTCTGGATGATATGCGATTATGTCGTGAATAAATATCTTCAGGGACTCATTCGGGATGTCGATATCTCAGAAGTTGACAGGGAGATCATTGCCAGGTTCTTCCGATGCGAATGTTTCGGGCTGATGATCTACTGGCTGGACCGCAGGATGGAGACGAACATGGAGGAACACATCAGCCGTTTCTGCCAGATGTACAGGAATATGCCTGAAGAAATGATCGAGAGAGCCATGGAGAAATAAGCCTGTTTTGTTAGGCAATTTCGCACACGTGTCTAAATTTTAGACACGTGTCTTATTTTTGTCCATTTTCCTGAACGGTCCGCGGTTGTATCTTTGTATTGAGTTAAGAACAAAAGATCTAAACGGGAAAGGATAGTTAAGATGAGTTTTTCGAGAGCAGTGGTTAAGCATAAGGTCTTGATACTGATCATCACACTCCTCCTCCTGATACCGTCAGTCTTCGGGTATATCAACACAAGAGTCAATTATGACATGCTTGATTATCTGCCAAAGGATATGGAGACCGTTATCGGGCAGGATGAACTGTTGAATGAATTCGGTAAAGGTGCATTCTCATTCATTATCGTTGAGAACATGACGCCGCTTCAGGTAGCTGATCTGAAGGCGGAAGTCGAGAAGGTCGAGCATGTGGAATCCGTGATCTGGTATGATTCCATCCTTGATATCTCAGTCCCTAAGGAGATGCTGCCTAAGAAGGTCTACGACGCATTTAATACTGACCATTCGACCATAATGGCGGTCTTCTTTGATTCCTCCACTTCGTCAGACGATACGATGCAGGCGATCGCATCGATCAGGAAGATAGCTGACAAGCAGTGCTTCGTGTCCGGAATGTCAGCACTGGTAACAGACCTTAAGGATCTGTGCGAGAAAGAGGAACCGATATATGTCGGCATAGCTGTCGTACTGGCACTCCTGGCAATGATGCTCCTTTTGGACAGTTTCCTGGCACCTGTTGTCTTTATCGTCTCGATCGGCATGATGATCGTCCTGAACCTGGGTTCGAACATCTTCCTGGGTGAGACATCCTACATAACCAAAGCGCTGTCGGCAGTGCTGCAGCTTGCCGTTACGATGGACTACTCCATATTCCTGTGGCACAGTTATAACGAGCAGAGGGAGAAGATCAGTGACAGGGATGAGGCCATGGCCGTAGCGATCCGCAAGACCCTGTCGAGCGTCATCGGAAGTTCTGTTACAACGGTAGCCGGTTTTATCGCACTCTGCTTCATGAGCTTTACGATGGGACGCGACCTCGGCATAGTCATGGCCAAGGGTGTCATCATCGGTGTCATCGGATGCATAACGGTTCTTCCGTCCATGATCCTCATACTTGATAAGCCTCTGCAGAAGAGCAGGCACAGATCGCTCATTCCTTCAGGCGGTGGAATATCCCGGATGATCATAAAGATCTTCCCGGTATTCCTGATCCTGTTTGCTGTCTTGCTGGTACCTGCTTACTACGGGTATAGAGAAGCAAATAACGAAGTGTATTACGTCATCTCAGAGTCGATCCCGCAGGATATGCCGAATGTCGTTGCGAACAATAAGCTGAAGCAGGATTTCGACATGGCTACGCAGCATATGGTGCTGACTGATGCAACACTCGATCCTGCAGTTACCAGGAAGATGGTCAGCGAGATGGAGCAGGTTGACGGAGTCAACTACGTGCTGTCACTGGAATCACTGGTCGGTTCGGATGTTCCGCAGGATATCCTTCCTGATAAGATAACCGACATCCTGAAGAGCGACAAGCGCGAGCTGATGCTGATCAATGCAAAGTACGGCATCGCCACGGACGAGCTCAATGCGCAGATAACCGAACTGAATGCTATCCTGAAGAAATACGATCCGAACGGTCTCCTCATCGGCGAGGGTCCCTGCACAAAGGATCTCATAGATACTACCGATGTTGATTTCCGTGTAGTAACGATCGTTTCCGTAGTGCTGGTATTCCTGATCATAGCGATCGTTACGAGGAGTTTCTCATTGCCGTTTATCCTGATATCGGTAATAGAGCTTGCGATATTCATCAACCTCGGCATCCCGCACTATACGGGACAGAGCATGCCGTTCATCGGCCCCATATTCATAACTACGATCCAGCTCGGTGCCACGGTGGATTATGCGATACTCATGACCACGAGATACAAAGAGGAGCGCATGCTGGGTCTGGAACGTCGCGATGCGGTACTGACGGCATTAAGGACATCGATACCTTCGATCATCGTATCAGGCACGGGGTTGTTTGCAGCAACGATAGGTGTCGCGGTCTATTCGAATGTGGACATGATCAGTTCGATGTGTGTCCTTCTGGCAAGGGGTGCATTGATCAGCATGCTGATGGTCATCTTCGTCCTCCCGTCGATGCTCATGGCTTTTGACGGACTGATCAGGCGCACGACTTTCGGAATGAGCAAGGATAACAAAAACAGGCCTTCTGAGATAGGAAAGGAGCAATTATCATGAATGCAATGACTAATAAGACTGTAGCTTTGGCACTTGGAGTGAGCATGCTGTCCATGGGGATAGGCGGTGCGACTACCATGGCATTCAACCAGTCAGAAGAACAGCAGCCTGCATTGGTAACAGCAGGCGATACTTCTGATGATCTGATCAGATATATGGATGATACGGGCAGCGCTCCTGATACTGATGAAGCGTTCAAGGAAGAGACGGTATATGTGATCTCCGGCAAGGACGGTACGGTCCAAAAGGTGATCGTAAGCGACTGGATCCGCAACACGGCCGGCAAGACGGGCATCAAGGATGTGACCGGACTTACGGATATCGAGGTCCTCAAGGACGGGGAGAGCTTTACACTTGGCGGAGACAACACACGTGTCTGGGATACGACCACAGACGATGTCTATTACCAGGGCAGCATCTCGAAAGAGATCCCCGTTGACATGAAGGTCTCCTATTATCTTGACGGATCTCCCATATCGCCTGATGAGCTTCCAGGCAAGAGCGGACGTGTCACGATACGTTTTGACTACACGAACAATACATATGTTATGAAGGACATCGACGGCAAGCAGGAGAAGATATACGTTCCGTTCACGATGCTGACCGGAGTGCTTCTCGACAATGAGAAGTTCAGCAACATCTCCGTATCCAACGGCAAGATCGTCAATGACGGAAGCAGGACGGCAGTTGTCGGATTTGCTTTCCCCGGACTTAAGGAAGACCTCGGCATCACAACTGATAAGTTTGACATTCCCGAATATGTTGAATTCAGTGCTGACTGCAAGGATTTCGGAATGGGCATGTCAATGACTATCGCTTCCACGGATCTTATTAGCAAGCTCGATCCTGATAAGATCACTTCCGAAGATGACATGGACATAGATGAGGCACTCGATAAACTGACTGATGCCATGAAGGAACTCACCGACGGGTCTTCCAAACTCTATGACGGTCTTTGTACTCTGCTTACAAAGTCAAAGGATCTCGTATCCGGTGTGGATAAGCTTGCTGAAGGGGCAAAGAAGCTTAACGATGGAGCAGGTGCCCTTGATGACGGAGCAGACAAGCTGTCCAAGGGAACGACTCAGCTATATACAGGTCTCTCCACTCTGGATTCACATTCTTCTGATCTGAATGACGGTGCAAAGAAAGTGTTTGAGTCGCTCCTTGCAACCGCTCAGGACCAGCTTACGGCATCAGGTCTTAAAGTGCCGAAGATGACTATCGGCAACTACGATGATGTCCTTAACAAGATAATCAGTTCACTCGATGAGAAGAAAGTATATAAGAAGGCTCTCGAAGCCGTTACCGCAGCAGTGGAAGAGAAGCGTGACTATATTGCAAGCCAGGTTACGGCAGCTGTAAAGAAGGAAGTCACATCGCAGGTTACCGAAGCTGTTCAGGCAGAGGTCACAAAGAAGGTCACATCAGCCGTCCAAAGCCAGGTCAAGTCTGCAGTTGAGGAAAGTGTCAGGGAGGCTGTTGCGGAGAAAGTCATCTACAAGGCTACAGGTCTTGATAAGGCCACTTACGATGCGGCCGTAGCAGCAGGCAAGATCTCCGATGACACAGTGAAAGCGATCGGCAAGGCAATCGGGGAACAGATGGCAAGTGACGAAGTGAAGGCCACTGTCAAGGAGAAGACTGATGAACAGATGGAGTCTTCCTCGATCCAAAAGAAGATCAGTGCCGAAGTGGAAAAGCAGATGGGTTCTTCTGATGTTAAGGCCCTTATCGATTCCAAGATCGATGAGACGATGAAGAGCAGTGACATCAAGTCCACCATCAAAAAGAATACCGATGCGCAGGTGAAGAAAGCGATCAACGATACGATGGCAAGCGATGAGATCCAAAAACAGATATCCGCTGCATCTGAAGGTGCAAAAAAGGTTATCAAACTGAAGACTGATCTCGACAGCTACGGTGAGTTCTACAGCGGTCTTAAGGACTATACTGCCGCAGTTGGCAAGGCAACAACAGGAGCCAAGACATTAAGTTCAGGTGCATCCGAACTTAAGAAGGGAACAAAAAAGGTAAGTGACGGAATGGATACACTCTATAACGGCATACTTACGATGAAGAAGGATCTTCCTAAGCTCGTCGACGGCGTCAAGAAACTCCGCGACGGATCGATGCAGTTGTCTGACGGCCTGAAGGAATTCGACAAGGAAGGTATCAGCAAGATCACAGACCTCCTCGGAGGCGATCTCGGAACAGTCCTGTCAAGGATCCGCGTCGTCACTGAAGTCTCCAAAGAGTACACCAATTTCGCAGGTATCGCTGATGATATGGATGGCTCCGTAAAGTTTATCTACAAGACGGAGGAGTTTGAAGAGTAAGGACCAGCTCCTTCAGCTCCGCGAAAGAATCAATGTGTGCAAAGGCACCATCAACCCGGCCAAACCCGTAACGGCAGTGGATCATGCGTATCCCTGCATAGCAGCTGGCTTCATGATCTCCCTTGGTATCACCGACATAAAAGGTGTTATCAGGGGAGATCTTATTTCTGTCCATCAGGGTAATGATGTTATCGCCCTTGCCCCTGCCGGTATCGCCATAGCAAAGGTGGTCGGTGATGTACTGTTCTGTGCCACTCTTATCCATAAACTGTTCTATGTAACCCTGCTGGCAGTTGCTGACGATAAACAGACTGTGTGAATTGGACAGGTCTTCGATCACGGACACTACATCCGGATATAAGATGTCCCGGACTTCATCTGCGGTAAGAGCGGACAATGCCTGTTCCTCACGCACTGTAAATTCCTGATCGATCCTGGCAAGCAGTTCCTTGTCTGTTATGTCAGGGTAGAGGTCGCTAAATATCACGTCCATTGTCTTGCCGAACTCTTTTTTGAGGTTATCAGCCGTGATGACCGAACCGTCCACGCCAAGCGCCTGAGCTCCGCTCCGCCAGGCGTCAGCGATCACGCCCGTCGTGTTCCATAATGTACCGTCTATGTCTAGTAATAAGTTCATGGTGAAGATTATATCATATAGTGTGTTAATGACCCGATTTGTCTAAAAATCACAAAACGGTTCTGCCGGGAAATCGGGAATTATTCAAATGTACAAATCGGTTTTTGCGGATACGATTTTTATTGACCGGGGGTACCCGTATTGTAAAATATCCTTAGCAAGATCAATTGCATTCCATACCGTGGGAGCGGTGTGGTCTTATAGGAATAGGAGGATAAGAAAATGCCTGAATTTTTAACAGTACCGATCATTATTGCAGCAGTCGTGGTAGTCTTCCTGCTCATAGTAATCATTTCGAGCTATGTGAAGGCACCGCCGGACAAAGCTTACATCATCTCAGGCCTTCGTAAGAACCCGAAGATCCTGATCGGAAGAGCAGGACTTAAGATCCCGTTCTTTGAGAGGAAAGACGAACTTCTCATCAAGCAGATCTCGATCGACATCAAGACAGA
>Ga0247608_10001687_pt1 | contig 29655 bp, 17 predicted proteins | sample 176DNAGHGlowgp2_FD_193490 | JGI IMG/M metagenome (GOLD analysis project Ga0247608, IMG submission 193490) | Sheep rumen microbial communities from Palmerston North, Manawatu-Wanganui, New Zealand - 1766 DNA GHGlow gp2 | ecosystem: Host-associated > Mammals > Digestive system > Stomach > Rumen ... | reverse complement strand
TTTTACCCATTTTTTTAACACAATCTTTACTTTTACATTTTATACAATTTGTACACATATATATAAGTTAAAATATATTTGTAAAAATTTTATTTATTAATAAAAAAACTAAATGTTACACTCCCTAATTTTACTATCTTGAAATATTGTATTTATATCTAAATCACTAGGAATATTCCATTTTTTTGTAATTATAAGTTCTTCAATTTCTGCATTTTTAAACATATCTTTTACATGATATTTTTCCCCAGAGAAATTAATACACGATTTTTTAAAATATAACTTACCTATTTTTAATGTTTTTAAATTTTTTACATTCATAAACATCTCATCATAACTATCTGCGTTAGAAAAATCCCAATTAGATATATCTAAATCTCCATTTTTAAAATCTAAACCTTCAAAAACTCCATCAAAATCATCATTGTTTGCAGTTTTTATATTTGGAAAATAGAATTTTTTTAATTTATTACATTTACCAAAAATATAATCTATTCTTCTCAAATTTTCACATCCATCAAAACATTTTAAACCTTCTATTTCTTCTAAATTTTCACAACCATAAAACATTGCAGCTATTGATTTCATATTTTTATTAGTAAAATTAGGTAATTTTATATTTTTTAATTTTTTACAACGACAAAACATAAATTCTACATCAATAACTTTATCAACATTTAAGTTTTCTAAACCTTTAATTTCTTCTAAATTTTCACAATCTTCAAATAAACAACTCATATTTTCAACATTAGAAGTATCTAATTTTGTTAGATCTAATTTTTTTAAAGATTTACATTCTGCAAATAATTGAACACAATTTTTACATTTAGGAATATTAAAATTACTTAAATCAATATTTTCTAATTTTTTACATTTTCTAAACATATTAGATATCCTTTCAACATTTGAAAAATTTAATTTATTAAAACCAATTATATTTTTTAAATTTTTACAATTAGAAAATAATTCTGAACTATTTTTAACATTATCAATTTTTAAATTACTAACATCAATTTCTTCAACATTAAAATTTTTAAATAATCCTTCAATATTATCAATATTATCTAAATCACAAAGTACAACTTTTATTTTTTTTATTAATTTATTTTTATCTACATCTTTAACACCTTCATATAATGTTTTATAATTTTTCTTAATTTCTTCTAAATAATTTGGATCTAAATATTTTTCATCAATACCTGATTGAATTAAAAAAAATGTCCATGATCCACTTATTTTTTTATCTTTACCTATTTTATTAATCATTTCATCAGTAACTTCTGTAACATTATTTTTTTCTTTAATATGTTTTATTAATTCTTCTTTAGTATAGAATTTTACTATTTGATATGGCACTAAATTATTACAAAATATATAATCAAAAGTATCATCTTTATGTTCTATTTTTAACAATATCCACTTTTTTTCAGGATTATTTAACTTAAATTCTTTTTCATCAACAGGTATATTGTTTTTTAAAATTTTATATTGTGGACCATTTATTTTATCTAATTTAAAATCCAAAGTATATTTTATATTATTATAAATAAAATCTTTTTTACAATTATAACTCCATTCTGAATCATCAAGAACATAATCTATTTCATTACCTTCTGAATCTGTTACCTTTTTAGTTTTTTTAGTAAAATCAAGTTTTAATGTTATCAAATCATTACATAATTTTTCTTCAACATAATTATAATTATTTAAGTATTCATTATATTCTTTAATTTCATCTAAATAATAACCATAATCTAATAATTTTATAAAATCTCTTTTATCATCACAAAATATAGTGAAATTGAAATAAAACAATAAAAATACCTTACCAAAATTCATATCTATAGTTAATTATATAATAAATAAAAAATAAATATTTTCATAAATTTCTTTTAATATTTTTCTTAAAAAAGATAAAATATCAACAAATTACTTTTTTTTTAAAAAAACTATAAATATAAATTTTATGATTAATTTATTTAACATTGCGAAAAATAATAATTTATTAAGTATTAAAAATCTAAAATACTTATCTGTTCCTTTTTATTTACAAAATTCAATAATAGGAATGGAAAACATTATTAATAATAATAAAAGTAATATTGAAGATTTATTAAAAAAAAATGATATAAAAAAAGAAGATTTTGAAAAATTTATAAAAAACATTAAAATTTTAGAAAAAGATAAAGATGATAAAAATATTATAAAAGGTATATTTTTAAATAATAAAGAAAATAAAAAAGATGAAATAAAAATAAATAATAAAGAAAATAAAATTAATATTGAAGAATATAATTTCGAAGAAATAAAATCATATATTGAAAAAATAAAAAACGATAATGAATATAAAAAATTTTATACTCGTTTTTCTAAATATGAAATTGATGAATGTATTTATAATGGTTCATTGAGTATAGTACATAAATTTTTTATGATAAAAAAAGATAAAAATAATAAAGAAATAAAACTTGATGGTTGTTGTAAATTTATTCCTAATGATACATATAATTATGAAGTTATTCCTTATACTCTTAAAAAAAATTTAAATAAAAATACTATTGGATCTAAAAATATAATCGATATATGTTGGTGTTTTGATAGTAAATTTGTCAGTTGTATTTTTACACCATTTTATTTTATGAGAGATCTAAATCTTTTATTAACGTGTAACGATGAGAAAAATTATATAAAAAATAAACTAATTTTTACATTATATATTTTTAGACAAATAATTGATGGATATAGTATTTTATATGAAAATAAAATATTCCATAGTGATTTAAAACCTGATAATATATTAATAGATACAAGTTTCTATTTAAAAATATCTGATTTTTCAATATCTAGAAAATATGATCTTTATAAATATTATGATTTAAAAGGAAATGGTACAAAAATTTATATGTCTCCAGAATCTCTTTCATCAAAAACAATCTTAACAAAAGATTTAAATAAAGTTGATATGTATTCATTTGGTTGTATACTTTATAGGTCTTTTTATGGAAAAAACTTCATGAAAATAGAAAATTCAGAAACTAAAGAAGATATTATTAAAAAAATAGAAAATAAATATAAGACCATGAAACAAATTAATTCAAAACTTATTGAAAAAATAACTAGGAATTTATTAAATGGGAAAAATGTATCTAATGAAGAATTTGCAAATTATAAAGTTGGTAATTTAATTTTAAAGCTTTTAAACCCAAATATAAATGAAAGAATATCTTTTACAGATATAAAAAATTCTACTTTTTATAAAAAAACAAATATACTCAATGAAAAACATTTGGAATGGTTAAATATAGTAAATAATAAAAATAGTATAAATAATACAAAACTTGATTCAAATGATAAATATTTATATCCAAAATATATTGAAAAATCTAAAATTAATATTGAAGAAAATGGACAACAAAAAGAAATGTTATTCTCTGAATATTTCGAAAAAGAAATAGCTTACGCAGAAATATAAAAATTTATTAACTATTCCCTTATATATTAGGAGTGATTCATTGTGTGTTTTATGTAAAAAAAATATATTTTATTAATTTTTAAAATAGTAACTTTTTTGTAAAAAAGTTACTCAAAAAACTTTTAATCTTCGATGTTTAAAAAATATTTTTTATTAAAAGAACAGTAATGTGGCACTCCTTCAAAATACTTTTAAAGTAGGTTATTTTTTTAATATTTAAAATAATAAAATAATTGATTAACTATAAAATAACGTTAAAACAATGTCGATAGTAGCTATAGTTGGTAGACCTAATGTTGGTAAATCTACGATATTTAATAGATTTACAGAAAGTAAAAATGCGATAACATATAATATAAGTGGAACAACAAGAGATAGAAATTATGGAGAATGTATTTGGAATGGTAAATCTTTTACATTAATAGATACTGGTGGATATATTGAAAATAATAATAAAGATAAGATTTTTAATATTACTAATTCTGTTAATAATCAAATAAAATTGGCTATTGATGAATCTGATATAATATTATTTGTCGTTGATGCTAAAGATGGTTTATTAGATTCTGATAAAGAATTTGCTAAGATAATAAGAAAATATAAAGGTGATAAACATGTTATATTGATAGTTAATAAAGCTGATAATGAAAGATTAGATTTTGCTGGTTATGAATTTTTACAGTTAGGTTTCGATAATATATTTAAAATATCAGCTGCTAATGGTATTGGAACAGGTGACTTATTAGATGATATTGTAAATAATTTAAAAGAAGAAGATATTGATAGTAATGAAGACAATAAAAATCTACCAAGATTTGCTATTATTGGACAACCTAATGTTGGAAAATCTTCGTTATTAAACGTTTTGTTAGGTAATGAAAGATCTATAGTTAACGATGAATCAGGAACAACAAGAGATTCTATAGATTCTTTATATAATCTATATAACAAGAAGTTTATATTAGTAGACACAGCTGGAATACGTAAAAAAAATAGAGAAAAAGAAGATATAGAGTTTTATTCTACTTTAAGATCTTTAAAATCTTTAGAACATTGTGATATATGTCTATATATAATAGATGCAACATTAGGTATTGAAAATGAAGATCAAAAACTGATAAATTTAGCTATAAAATATAAAAAAGGTGTTATCATTATTGTCAATAAATGGGATCTTATTGAAAAAGATTCTAAAACAGCAAATATATTTAGAAATAAGATATACGAAAAACTAAAAAGTAATAACTTTATTCCAATAATATTTGTTTCAGCTCTAAAAAAGAGTAACATATTTAAAGTTGTAGAAAAAGGTCTTGAAATATATGAAAATAAGAATAAAAAGATAAAAACCTCAGAACTAAATGATAAGTTATTACCAATAATAAATTCTAATCCACCATCATCGTCGAGAGGTAGAGAAATAAAGATAAAATACATAACACAATTACCAACAGAAAATGTTATATTCGCTTTTTTTTGCAATAGGCCTGATGATATTAACAGTAACTACAGAACTTTCTTAAAAAATAAAATATATGAACTCTTCGATTTTACAGGTATACCTATTCAACTAATCTTCCGCTCCAAATAACTTACTTAACAAGTAAGCAATTTGTTCTCAAACGCCGAACCGGCTCCTACTTTAAAAGTAGGCAACTAGATGTTTCTACATTCGTAGAAACGAATACTTACTTAAAAAGTAAGCAACTCCTTCTCAAACGGCGAAGCGCCTTATTACTTAGACATACTTTAAAAGTAAGCAACCAACGTGACGTTGAACCCTAAATGTCTTTACATTCGTAAAGACAAATATAAAGTGTATTTTTATAGATAATGTATTAAATTAGTTTTACATTCTTTGTTTCGATTATCTGTCAAAACGTAAAAGTTTTATTTTTATATAAAAATTATTGTTTTATAAAAAATTACTATAGTAAATAAAATCAATTTCCATAAACTCCTATTATTTAAACTAGTATTTTTTTTGTGAAATTTAAAATTTTTATTAAAAATTTTAAAAAGAATATATTTTATGTATCGTTTATTTTTTTTTAAAATAAAAAAAACTAACTAAATAGTTAACAATTATGGCTAATAAATTAAAATATGCAGTAACTATATGTCCTGCAACAGTTAATGCAATGAATAGTATTTATACAATAAAAAATGATAATTCTGAAATTGAACATTGTAAAAAATTATTATATAATGAAACCACTTATGAAACGTATACATGTAAACAATATAAAATACTTAAAAATTATTTTTTAAATAAAATTAATAAAAAATTTAATCTTAAACAAATTTTTAAAGAACAAGAAGATTTTGAACTTTTTAATAAAACTGTAGATGCATATTTAGATTATTTAGAAACAAGTGAAAATATTACGCAGCAGGAAATTAAGTTTAGAGATATTTTTATAAAAATAAAAAATAAAATTAATACAGTAGAATACCTAGATAATAATGAAATATTAACTACTTTATCTTTTTATTCCACTATGAAACCTAAATATATAAATTTAAATGAAGGGATAAGGAAAATGTTTATTTCTCAAAAAGATGATAAAAATTCTAATTTTAATTCTTTTAAATTTTCCGAAGAAATGTTTTTGAATACAAAAAAAAATTTTGATAAATTATTTAAATATTTAAATATTAAAAAAAATACTAATATTTATAATTTAGATAATAATTTTTTTGTAGAATACGCAGATGATATTATACATATTGGTTTTTATGATAATATTAATAATAAATTAGAAAAAAATAATAGATTAAGTATTTATAAACCTAAAACAACTAACGAAGAAGGTAAAATAGTTCTTATAGGCAATAATGGAAATAATATTGAAATAAAGAAAAATAGTTTTCACGAAATAAAAAATAAATTAAATAACATGTTATGTAATGGATATAAAATACAAAAATATGAAAATTATATGCAGTGTTTTATTATTGGAAATATGTATTTTTTTTTTGATATTAAAGAAAAAAAGGAAGGAACTGAACAATATTTAGTAATTAAAGATCTTAGTAAAAATGAGAACATAGATTTTAGATATTCTAATTTAACTGATCAAATAACCCATTTAACAAACGGAATTTATGCAATTAAAAATGACTATTCAAATTATATTTTTGAATACAATAATATACTTAATAAAAATGAAAATTCTAAAAGACTATTTTTATCATCTAATGGTGAAGAAATAAGAATATCCTTGTTTAATAAAAATAGTGCTTTAGTTATACCTATATTTTTCAATACAGATTATATTGAAAACAAATATCAATTATCTTACTTTAAAGATAATATACTGCCTTATATATTTAAAGATAATAAACTTGATTTAAATATTTTTGAAAATGGTGAAGTATATCATTTATTTAAAGATAAAATATTTAGTTTTAATATAAATGAACATTATGTTTCTTCAAAATTTTATTCGGAAAATTTATTAATAGACTGTATTTTAAGAGGTTGTAATTTATATATTGATTTGTTTAAGTATTATTTAGATGAATCAATATCTTTCAATAATATTAATAGAAAAAAAAATTTTAAAATTATTTATGATAATAATTATATATTTGATATTAATAATACTAGCGATAATGATTATATTTTATTTAAGTATGATAATAATAACAACAAAATCAATATAATGAATAAAGATGGAGAGATATTTATTGAATATAGTAAATTAAATATTATTGTAAAATTTGATCAATATCATAAAATAACATTCTATAAAGGAGATAAAAATATAGAAGATAAAAATATAAAAGTTGAAAATTTAGGATTTAACTTTAGATATGAAATGTCTGAATTTATTAAAAATATATCTAAATCTTATTATAATACTTATAAATATCTTGAAATGTATCAAAATTTATATGATGTAAATACTAAAAATAATTTATATGATGTAAATACTAAAAATAATAATCTATATAAATATAATATTGATGACATTTATAGATATTTTTATAAATTGCCTGATGAGTATAGTGAATCTAATTCAACATTAGAATTGAACAATATTATCGATAAAAAAAATATTATAAATTATATTCATTATAAAAAAAATAAAGAAAAAATAGAAGAAAGTATAAAATTAAATGAAGTATATACACCAGATTATATATTAGATCGACTTGATGAATGTGATTTGAATAAAGAACGTATAAAAAAAAGTATTGATAAAAGTAAAAATTCAAATAATTATAATATTATATTTGTTGATGATATTATAGTTAATGGCGAATCATTAAAGAAAAATTTAATAAATGAGAATGATAAAATAAACAAAAATATACTAAATATATTAAATAATAGTGAAGAGAAGGCTACATTAATTGAATATTTATATAAAATTTCAAATAAAAGTATGACTTTTCGTATTCATGATTATTTGACAGGTAATTTAGAATCAATTATTCATATAGATTATGATAATAAATTAAGATTATTTTTTAAATATGATCATGAAAAAAACATTGTTGAGGTTTATAAATATTTAACTCATACTATAAAAGGTATTTATTAAATTTAATTAACAATATAATTTTTTAATGTCTGAAATCTAATAATAATTATTTATTTAAATATTTATCACAAAATTCTTTAATCTTATTATAATAATTTTTTTTATCTTTTAAATAAGATTCACAGTGTCCTGCATCTTTTACTATTAAAATATCTTTATCTTTTTTATAATTATTATACATATATTGAGAATTATAAGAAGGAATAAAATAGTCTTTTTCTCCATGAATAAATAATATAGGTACTTTTGAATTTTTAAGAGTATCTGAAACAGAAAAATATATTGAAGAACCATTTATAATATTACAATACATATTTATACTAGATAATATTAATGGTAATAATACTTTAGGTATTCCAATCATATATTTACCAACACTATATAAAACACCATCTATAGAATCAAAAGAACAATCTGCAATACATAATTTATAATTATCAGGCATTTTTTCACCAGAAGCAGATAATACTATAGCAGCTCCCATTGACATTCCATAAGTTACTATTTCTGATTCTGGATATTTATTAGCAATATAATTTACCCAATCTCTAATATCTTTTCTTTCTTTATCTCCTAAAGTTATATAATTACCTTCAGAATTACCATGTCCTCTAACATCTAATAATACAATATTAAATCCTAACTTATAAAAATCAAAAGAATTCAATATAAGATCACAATATGAACCTTTATATGGATGAACAATTATTATAAATTTATTATTATTTTCAATATCATTTTTTAACAAATAACCTTTTAAATTTAAATTATCAAACGAAGTAATATTTAATTCTTCAATATTATTATAAGAATCTAAAAATTCATAAAATTTAACTTTTTCATTAATCAGTTCTTGTCCTTCTAAATGTCTATTTCTATTTATATTTTGTAAAAAAACATCAAGATCAGAATTTTTAGCTAAACTTACTTGTTTTATAAAAGAATTATAATAACTAACACTTTTTTCAAATGATTTTTGATCATCTATAGACCTAGTAAAAAATATTAAATTAAAAAAAATATAACCAGATATAAAATAAACAAGAGATAATATTACTGAAATTATAATTAAAAATATTTTTATAAATTTATTCATATATATTAGCTATTGATTTTTAACATTTTTTTTAATTTAAAAATACATATTTTTTGTTTTAACCATCTTTAAAATAGAAGCCGGTTCGGCGTTTGAGAACGTAGATCCAACTTTAAGTTGGTTACTTTTAAAATAGAAAGCCGGTTCGACGTTTGACCTACTTTAAAAGTAGGCAACCAACGTGACGTTGGATCCAATATGTCTTTATATTCATAAATACGAATACATAGTGTATTTTAATAGATAATATATTAAATTAGTTATGTGTTCTTGTTTTTGCGAATGCAAAAACGTAAAAATTTTTGTGGAACTTTTTACAAAAAGTTCCAAGCTGGTTACTTATACTTTTGACGTATTAAAAAATGATTTCTTATTTTTAATGTTATAAACAAGTTGACATATATCTATTTTTACACTTGGAACAAATAACATCATCAATAAATAAATACTTGTTATAATATTTGAATTCATTATAATAACATTATCTTTCATAAATTGTTTAAAACCTTTATTTAAACTAGGATGAATAAATACTGGCCATGGAAACATATTCCTAAAAAAATATAAATTTAAGAAATTTATAGATATTGGTCCAAATTTAATATTTATAAAAGAAATTACAAAACCGGATAAAAAATTAAATAAAATATCATCTTGTAAATAATAACCAATATTTTTATCACAATTAGTTACCAATGTATTAAATAAAAAATTCAAAGATTCATGTCTAAAACTAAATAATCCTAATCTAAATTTTTCTTTATTTATAAAATAGAATTCTAAACCATTAGAAGATCCAAAATAAAAATCACAATATTTAAAAGATTTAGTGTAATTAACATTTGGTAATAAACCTTTATTAGCTAAACAAAAAAATACAACATTAGTAACACCAGTAGTTTTTACATCTACAGTCTCATCAATAATTTCCGATCTGATAAAAATATTTAACCTAAAAAAAAATAAAAAAAACAATTTCTTATTCATCTTTTTTTAAAATATAAAATAACGTACCAAGATTTTTATTATATTCTTCTCTTTTATAAGCCTCATAATGACATTTATGTTTAGATTCTAAATATTTATATAATTTTTCAACATAAGCCTTTGAAGCAAAATTGTTTTCTACTAAGTATATTTGTAAAATATTTATATTTTTTAATTTAAAAAACACATCTTCTGTAAATTTTAAACCTATCTCTGACATATATCCATTTCTTCTAAATTTCTTACCAATCCAATAAGACATTGTCATTACTCCAGGTTCGTAAAACTTTATATTTATCTGACCTATAGGCTCATTAGTATCTACTATTTTAATACAAAAATAATAAGAATCTAGTTTTTTATTACATTCTTTTAAATATTTTATTCCACTTTTTTCATCATTAATTTCTTTAATATCAGTATATTTAAACATTTCAATATCATCAAAATACTTTCCTAATTGTTCACAATCTTCATCGGTAGTAAAATTAACTTTTAATCTTTCTGTTTTATAACCATTTAGAATATAAGTATTCATTACATTATAAGTATCTTCATCCACACCTGCAAAATTTAATCTTTTTTTATTATTTTTATCTATTTTTAACAATTTATCATTTGTAGATATAATCTCTATTTTTTCCTTTTTTTTAACATCTATATCTTGTTGTTTTCTACGAGAAAAAATATTAAAAATTGATCCAAAAACTATTACAAATATATATAATATATTATTTAATAAAAATTTTATTATTTTAGATAATAAGTCAATTTGCTCATTCAAACTCGTTTTCCCAGCATTTTTACTAACACCATTAGCACTAACTCCATGTCCAACTCTAACTCTACTATTTATACTACTACCTCTATTACTCCTACTACCTCTTTCACTAAAAATATTGAAATTTAACATCATAAATATATATATTTTAAAAATAACAAACTTTTTTTTAAACATAGTTATAAAAATAAAAAATTACTAATTAACAAAAAAAACTACAAAATAATTCTTTTTACCATTCTGAACCAACATAAATTCATAAGAAAATATATCTTCTTTTATAAATTCTTCATTTTCAGAAGTTATCTTTTTCTTATTTACAGAAACACTATTATTTGAAATAGCTCTTTTTAATTCACTTTTTGAACTAAATAACTTGTTAACACATGTTTTTCCTAATAAATCATAATATGTTTTACAATCTTCTAATTCTGATTTAGAAATAGTTATATTTTCAATATTTTTAAGATTATCTTTAATACCATTTATGTTTTTTATCTCATTAAAATCGCTGTTTCCAAATATAATTTCAGATATCTTTATACATTTATCTTTTTCATCTTTACCATGTATTAACTCTAACATCTCTTCTGCTAAAGTCTTCTGTAATAAGTGTTTTTGTGGGCACCTTAGGTGCTCTTCTATAAGATTATTAATATCATCCAGATCTTTTAAAGAAAATATTTTTATTAAATTTACAATATCATCATCACTTTGATTTATCCAAAATTGATAAAATTCATATGGTGATGTCTTTGTTTTATCTAACCAAATACATCCTCCTTCTGTTTTACCAAACTTAGTACCATCTGATTTTATTAATAACTTTATAGTAAAACCATGTACTTCTTTATTAATTTTTTTTCTTATAAAATCTATACCTGAAGTTATATTACCCCATTGATCTGCTCCACCCATCTCTATATTAACACCATATTTTTCATAAAGATGATAAAAGTCATAACCCTGTAATAACTGATAAGAAAACTCAGTAAATGACATACCATCAACGATTCTCTTTTTTACTGATTCTTTAGCAGACATATAATTAACTGTGAGCAACTTACCTTCTCGTAAAAAATCAATAACATTCATATTTGAATACCAGTCAGAATTATTAACAATATTTACATCACAATTATTATCTTTAAATAATCTTTTAACCTGATTTTCTATACCAATAGTATTTTGTTTTATCTTATCTTGTTCAAGGAAAATTCTTTCAGCACTTTTAAAAGAAGGATCACCAATCATACCAGTAGCTCCTCCAATTAAAAATGTAACTTTATTATTAATACCTGATTTTTTTAATCTTAACAAAGTTATAATTGGTATTAAATGACCAACATGTAATGAATCTGCAGTAGGATCTGTACCACAATATATATTAATATCGTTATTTTTTATAAAATCTTCAATACCATTTGTTTTATCTTTTAAAACACCTCTTTCTTCTAAATCTTCTATAATACTCATATATATAAGTTAACAGTAAAATATTTAACTAATAAATATAAACAATAATAAATAAAATTATGGTAGATAATATAAAAATTCAAGTTATTAACAAATCTAACAACGAATTACCAAAGATAGAAACAATAGGATCTGCTGGATTAGATATAAGAGCTTTTATAGAAGAAGATATCATATTACAACCTTCAAAATACTGTCTAGTAAGTACTGGATTATATTTTTCAATACCTATAGGTTATGAATGTCAAATAAGATCTAGAAGTGGAATGGCTTTTAAAAACGGTGTTATTGTCTTAAATTCACCAGGAACAATAGATTCTGATTATAGAGGTGAGATAAAAGTAATACTGATGAACTTATCTGATGAAAGTTTTATAATTCATAATGGAGATAGAATAGCTCAAATGGTATTTTCAAAATATTATATTCCAGAATATGAAGAAGTAGATATTTTACCAAATAGTGATAGAGGTAATAATGGTTTTGGAAGCACAGGTCAAAATTAAAAATATTTAATAATATAGAAGTTCTACATTACTGTTCTTTTAATAAAAAATATTTTTTTAAACATCGACTTACTTAGTAAGTAAGCAACTAGATGTTTCTACATTCGTAGAAACGAATACATAGTGTATTTTAATAGATAATGTATTATAATTAGTTATATATTCTTGTTTTTGCGAATGCAAAAACGTAAAAATTCTTTGTGAAACTTTCTTATAAGAAAGTTTCTATTTTAAAAATTAATAAAATATATTTTTTTACATAAAACACACAATGGATCACTATAATAATATTTTAATGGAATATTATTTTAAATTTTTTTTCTCATTTTCAGTTCTTCTTTTATCTAAAAAATTAATATAATCTTGTAAATAGTCATCACCTGCTTTACTACTAATTCTTTCATATATTACTTCATTATCATTTTTTTTAATCCCAATAAAACCAATTTCATGTTCATTATCATCTTTTAAAATACATTTTTCATTAGGACTTATTATATGATTATAATAACATTTATAAAATTTTACAGGTTGTACTGTTTGTGTAAAACTACATAATTTAATTTGTTCTTTATAACCACATAAATCCTGTGGTATAAATGATGGAGCTATTAAAGATGTACAATCATAAAAATTATCATTTATACTTTTTAAATCTATAAAATCACTACCATATTTTGGCTTAAATGTTCTGTATAAATAAAATTCATTAGATCCATTATAATAATTAGGAATAAATCTCTTCATAAATTCTATTGTTAAAGCCCATTCTATCATTACACATTTTATAAAATCATGAGTTAAATCTTCCTTAAAAAGATTAAAATTAACTTCTTTATTATCAATAATATAATATTTTTTTCCTTGAAAATCTTTTTTTAAACCACAGTAAATAATTCTATTTAACCACATTATATCTCTTTTAACTGTAACATTAGGATTTATAATACCCCATCCATTATTTTCATAAATATCTGTAAATTTTTTTAATATATTTTCATCAGTTAATAATCCTTTTAATTTACAACTAATACAATTAATATCTTTACATCCTTTACATCTAACAAATTGAAATTTATTATCATCAACAGTAAAAAGACCACTGTCAATATCACATTCATCTTTAAATTTATCTAAAGTATATTTATTTCCTTTTATATCAGTATAAAATGACACTCTTTTATTTGAATTTTCCCAATAACCGGTAAAATAATATTTCACAGTTTTTTTAAATATATTATCCAAAGCAGTTGTAAAGCCTTCAAATTTTAATATATATCTATAAATTTGTAAATCTAAAGCAACTTGATGATTAAATACATCATTAGTCATATCATGATACATTTGATAATATTCTTTAATTTCATCATCTGCTGGATTATTATTTTTTAATTTATTTTTAAATTCATCATTAGTAAAAAAAATATCAGCAATTTCAACTTTTCTTTTCCTAAAACTATCACTAAATTCTTTTTGATCTTTACAAATTGTATTATTATAATCAATTATATTATTTATATCTTTTTCTTTAGTTTTTAAAGTATTTTCAAAAGCATTTAATTGTTCAATAGTTTTTGCATCATTTATTTGTTTTTCAGTAACTTCTAAATCTCTTATTTCTCCTATTGTTTTTACTTTTAAATCTTCAAGTGTTTTTAATAAATTAAGAACATTATTTCTTTTTTTTCTACTAGAATCTTCTTTATTAAGTTGATCTTCTATTTTTTTTGCTAATTCCATTAGTGAATTTTTAACTTTTTCAGCATTTTCAACATTTTCACTATTTTTATTTTCATTTTCTAATTTTTTAATGTCTTCACTAATTTCATCTTTTATAGCTTTATCTTTAATTTTTTTTATTTCTTTAACTAATTCAAATATTTTCAAATCATTATCATTCTTTAATAATAATTTCAATGTTCCTTTTATATTTTTTTCAACAGAATTAATACTTAATTCAAAAAATTTTAGAGACGTTATATTTTTATCATCTAATAAATCATTTATGTCTTTATGTATTTTATTTAATTCTCCTAAATAATTTTGTTCATAGGATTTACCATCAACACTAGATTTACCTTTACATCCAGGACAAAGTTTTCTTAACTCTTCTATTTTTTGTAATATTTGCTCTTTTTTTAATTGAAATTCACTTTTAGGTGGTTTTTGTGTTGGAGGATTTTGATTTTTTTGAGTATCTGGATTTCCTGTTTTTGTAGTTAAATCATTATTTTCTGAAGTTGTATTTGGTTTTTCTCCACTACACTTTTTACCTTTACAACATACACAATATATATTACTATTAATTCCAATAAACATTGAACTACTTAATATTATTTTCTTATTCTTTTTTGTAAATTGCACCATTGTTTTAAGTTATATATAATATTGATAAAAAAAAATTTGAAGTTTTTTATATTAATTTAAGAAGTACCACATTACTGTTATTTTAATAAAAACCTACTTTAAAAGTAGACAACTTACTTAGAAATTAAGCAATTCCTTCTCAAGCGGCGAAGCGCATTAATACATTATATATTAAAAATACATTATGTGTTCTTGTTTTTGCGAATGCAAAAACGTAAAAGTTTTTTGAGTAACTTTTTTACAAAAAAGTTACTATTTAAAAATTAATAAAATAAATTTTTTTACATAAGATACACAATGAACCACTCATTTAATTTATTAATCTCTTCAACTGATAAACAAGTAGATTGTGAAATAATATTAATATCAAAATAAAAGATTATATAATTAGTTTTCAAAATATTATTTAGTTAAGTTTTTAATCCAAAAACCTTTATTTATTAATATTAATCCAGTTAATAATTTGATTACAAAACATAAAGAAACTATTAAAAATACTATTTCTAATGATAAATCTGTAAATTTTACTAATATATATTGTATAAATAATTGAATACAATATGTATATAATATATCATATAATAAAACTAAAACTGTTTTTCCACCAGATCTTAATATAAAAAAAATAACTGTTGAAGTAAATAATAACGATAAACATAATCCAATTTCTTTAATACAAATACTAACAGTTATCTTTAAATTTTCAGGAATATTATAAAAATTAACAATTTTTCCAGATATAAATATCAATATTAAACCTAATAAAAAACCAATAACAAATGTCATTTTCAATATTTTTTTAGTGATATTTTTAGCTAATAACAAATTATTTTTTCCTAATTCATGACCTATAATAATTTCCGAACCTAAACCTATAGCTACTGCAACACATACCATAATATTAGTTACAGTTCCAACTATATTCATTATTGCAATATTATCAACACATTTCATAGCATAAAATTGCATACCTAAAACTAATGAAAAATTAAATAACATCTCATCAAATATTAATGGATATGTAGATTTTAATGCTTTTTTCAATAATTGAAAATTTATTTTTAATGAATTGTAAAAATATTTTGAAAAATCATAATAATGACAACATATTATATTTATTAACATTTCTACTGTCCTAGATGTTAATATAGCTATTCCAACACCTTCAATACCTCTTGCTTCAAAACCTAAATGACCATTTATTAATATATATTGTAATGTAATACTTGTTATTAAACCTGAAAAAGAAGCTATTAAAGGTTTATTAGTATTTCCAGATTCTCGTAATAATGACGCATAAATTTGTGTTATTGAAAATGGTATTATATTTATAATTAAGTATTTTAGATAAATATTAACCATATTTAGAATAGTTATTTTATCATTTTCATCAGCTGAACTAATATAACTTTCAATAATTTTTTCAGAAAAGAAATATAAAATAATAAAAGATATAATATCCATTAAAAAAATAACTAAAACCTTTATTCTAAAAGTATTTCCAACATTTTTATAATCTTTAATACCAAAATATTGTATTGTAAAAACGCCTATTCCTGCTGTTATTCCATATAATACATTCAAAAATACAGCCATTAATTGATTAACAATAGATACAGATGTTATTGCTAATGCACCTAAACTACCAACCATTATATTACTAATCAACATAATACAATTTGATAAAACAAATTGTAAAACTATTGGTAATGTTATTATTGAAAACTTTTTAAATAAATTTCTATTTATTGATAAATCTAAATTCTCCATTCTTTAAGTTAGTAAAAAATAATGTTTTTATTAAAAATTTCCATTAAAATAATCAGAATTTTTAGATTTTTAATTATTGAGATAATTTACAAATAGATTGTTAATTATAGTTAAAATATTAGATAATATTAATAAATTAAATAAATTAAGTTATAATTGTTAAACATATTCTACATATTCATAATTTTTTATATTTTTTATGCCTTTAAATTTTCCTGAATTTAAATAATAATCGATTTCAATATTTAATAATACTTTTTTAATGTTATTATAACGATCAATTATTTTTCCATCGTATAAATTTGCTATATATTCAGTTCCAATCTTTTTTTTTATATTTTCATTATTTAAGCTACATTCTTTTTTAATACAATCCGAATTATTTATACCTTGAAATATATTATTTTTTATATTACCAAAAGCATTTTTAATAATATCTTCAAATAAAAAATAAAATCCTTTTTTATTACCAGCTTTATCAGCTTTATCAGCTTTATTTTTTAATTTACAATTACAATAGGTTTTAAAATCCCCATTACATTCGTTTTTAAAAAACTCTATATCTTCTTTAATTATATCTTTCATGGTTGTACCTCTCTTACATTCATTAGTTAAAAGATTATAAATTCTTTCTTTTTCATTTTTAAAATTGGCAATTATTTGTTCTTTATTTTTAGTTTTAGCTTCATTAAATATTTTTTCTACTAAATTTTTAATATTTTCTTGATTATCAGACAAATTTTCACCTGTTTTAATATTAGTTTCTTTTAATTTTTCAAAATTATCTGAATTAATTATTCTATTAAAATAATAACTCTTATCTGGTTCTTTATTACTATTTTCATTAGTTAAACATTTAAAATCTTTTATTTTTGTAATAACATCATTAACAAATTCAAATATTTTATAAATTTCTTCAATTACAGTCAAATAAAATGTAATTTTATCATCATCTTTTTCATCAACTTTATAAGTATCTAAAATATCACTATACATATTTCCCCACCATTTATCATCTTTAATTTTTATATCCTTATTTTTGAATTTATTTACTTTGTCACTATTTTCAAGCTTTTTATTAGCAAATTCATCTAAAAGTTTTTTATAGCTAACTATTTTCTCAAATAAATTATTTAGATTTTCACGAATTGTATTCAAATCTTTTTTAGAAAGTTTTTTAACAGCTTCCTCTGATTTGTTATTCTTATTAAATTCATCGACAAAATATTGTATTTTAACTTTACAATATTTATTATTGTCTTTTAATGAGTTTAATAAACCATCAATTTCTTTTATTTTTTTATTAACCTCATATTGTAATCCTTTTACAGCTACAATTGTATTTAATTCTTCTTGTAATTTCTTAAATTCCTCAATTGCTTGTTTTAATTTATTTTGTTTAACCTCAGCTAATTCAGCTTCTTTATAATCAGATTTTTTTACAATTTCGTTCTTTTTATGTTCAAAATCATCTTTTTTATCATCAATATTTAATTTATTAATTGAACCTTCAACATCTTTTTTTAAATTTTCAAATTCTGTTTTTAATTCATCTAAAGTTAATTTATCAAAATATAAATTTTCTAACTTTTTATGAATTCCTTGTAGTTTAACAAAATACTCAGCTACATTGTTAGAATCACATTTTTCTTTTGTAATTGAAATATAACTTTTGAATTCATTTGTAGTTTCTAATTTATCTTTAAATTTTTGTTCAATATCTTTTTTTAATAAATCTATTTTCGGTTGAAAATATTCTAAAATCTTCTTATTTATATCATCACCAATTGTTTTTAAATCTTCATATTTACAGTTAGATAAATAAATATATTCAACTGCATAACCTAAATCTAATAATGAAAGTTCTACTTTATTTAATTTTCCATCAATACCATTTATTAAATTATCTCTTTCTTTTTTAAAATTTTCAAGATCATCTTTTATTTTTTTTAATTCTTCTTCTGTTTTTGCTTTATTTAAAGATTCTTCGAATACTTTTACATCATCAAATTGTTTAATTTTTAAAATTAATGACCTACAAGCACTTGATAACGAATAAAAATTAGCACTTTTTTGAATATATTTATGTTCTTCAAAATCAAATTTTTTATCTTCTTCTTGTTCATCGTGACTATCACCACCTTTATTGTCATCATCATTATCTTTAGATTTTTCATTATGTTCATATCGCTCTCCTGATTTACCTTTTAATTTTACAACAATAGTTTCTTCATTATCCTTATTAGAACATTTTCCAGAACACCTTTTTTTTTCATTTTTACAATTAATAACATTGTAAAAAACAAAAAAATTTACAAGTGTAAAACTAATCTTTTTTATATTTATAATAACAGACATAAATTTTAACCTTATTTAAAGTTATTAAAAAAAATCATTATAAAAAAAAATATCAAAAAATAATATTTCAAATTTTATAATATATTCTATTAACAATTATAATATTTTTTAGATTTTATGAATATCTATTATCTTTAAAATGTTTTTTAAAAAAAGTAATTTATTTTTTCTAAATATAAAAATTATAAAATGTATTTATTTTAATTTAAAATCGTGTTAAATTTATATAATAAGATATATAATACTAATTGAAACATTATAGATTAAAAATTCTTTGTGAAACTTTCTTATAAGAAAGTTGTTACTTTAAAAGTAACCAACCAGGACTAAGTCCTGGACCATTATATTATAATATTAATAGATAATATATAAAGGCGCTTCGCCGTATGAGAAGGAAGATCCAACTTTAAGTTGGTAATTTTTTACATAAAACACTAAAATGGAGCACTCCTAAAAACACCGATGTTACACTCTGTTTTAAAAAAAATATATAGAATTAACATTAAATAATATTAATCTAAAGGTTTAACAAATTCAACATCTAAAACATTAACATTAGTCTTATTGTATTTTTTACTATTATTGTAATAATTTATTTCTAAATTTAAAAATAAATTTTTTATCAAATTATAAATTAAAATCATATATTCACCATCTTTATAATTGTCTTTTTTATCATTATAAAACTTATTCAATTTTGTTCTTATTTTAGGTATCTCAATTTTATCAAATGGTTCATTTTCAGAAAAATCTAAATTTCCTAATTTTTTTTCACTTTTAGTAATTTTAAAAATTATAAATATATCTACTATAAATTTTTTAAAACCGATTTGTATATTTTTATCATTATATCTTGCTTTAAGATATGGTAATAATTTACTATTTATATCATTGCTTATTTTATCTTTAATAATCATAGAGCTTTTTAGACCATCTTTAATCTCAAAATTATTATTCAACAAATCTACTACTTTTATTTCTTTATTTTTTTCATCTTTACAGTTTATTTTATATTTTATTTCACCTAAAAGAATTTCAGTATCAGTTTTTATTGCAGTTTTATTAATTTCATCAAGATATTTTTTAATATTTTCTATAGAAGCAGTGTTAATTTTACCACTTTCTAAATTTTCTTTGTAATTATAGTTTACTATTTTATTAATATAGTATTCTTTATATTTTTTTTCTTCAGGTTTTTTTGCCTCACCATCCATTAATTTTTTTAAATTTTTTGTATTTGTAATAATCTTTTCAATATATTCAAAAAGTATATTAATATTTAAAATATAATCACGATTCAATGTAAGTTTATCCCATTCGTCAATATTACTATTATAAGTATTAATAATTTCTTCACGAATTTTATTTAATTCAGTATTTTCAATATTTATATCTACCATATTACCATCTTTGTCTTGTTTTTTATTTTTTACTTCTTTAAATTCATTTACCAATTCTATATAATTTTCTATTTCTAATCGTAAATCAGATAAATCAGATTGTTTTTTACTTAAATCTTCAACAGACTTTTTCCACAACTCTTCTTTTTCTCCTTTTAAATTATCAAATTTTGTTGTAAAATCACCAGTAATTTTTTTAGAATATTTTTCATTATTCTCTACTTTTTCTAATTCATCAATTAACCCTTTAATTAATTTAATAATTTCTTCAATTTTCTCTATATTTTCTTTTAATACTTTTTCTTTTTTCTCCTTATCTAAAAAGTTTTCTACAGATTCTTTTAAATTTTTCACTTCCTCAATACATTTTTTTACTCCTTTATTATCATTATCTACTTTTCTTTTATTTTTAATATCACCTATTTTCTTAGTAAAATTTCCTTTTTCAGTTTTATCTTCTACATTAGAAATTTCTGTTTCAATTTCTTTAATTAAATTGTCTAAGACAACATTCAAATCAGCTAAATCTACTAAATCCTGCCAAACAGTATATATTGCTTTTTCAAATTCATTTATTTTTGTTAAATAATCCTTTAAATTTTTTCCATTATTAGAATCATCTATGTAAGTTTTATAATCTTTATATTCTTTACTTTTAGAAACACCTTCTTTTTTACCATATTCTTCTATTTCTTTTTTTAATGGTTTTATTTTATCTTCAAAATATTTTAGAATCTTATCACCTATTTCGTTATTTAAATCATTTAACTCTTTTATTTTATAACTGTTTATAATAAAATTACTACAATTTAAATCAATTAATGAAAGTCCTACTTTATTTAATTCTCCATTAATTTTAGTTATTAAACCATCTCTTTTTTGTATTAATACAGTAAGATTTTTTTCTATTTCTTTTAAATCTTCTTCTGTTCCTGCTTTTTTTAAAGATTCTTCGAATACTTTTACATCATCAAATTGTTTAATTTTTAAAATTAATGACCTACAAGCACTTGATAACGAATAAAAATTAGCACTTTTTTGAATATATTTATGTTCTTCAAAATCAAATTTTTTATCTTCTTCTGTTGGTTTATTAGGATCATTATCATCATTATTATCATCATTATCTTTATGTATTTCATTATGTTCATATTGATAACCTGTCTTTCCTTTTAAATCAACATTTATAGTTTCTTCTTTATTCTTATTAGAATATTTTCCAGAAGAACACCTTTTTTTTTCATTGTTACACTTAATAACATTATAAAAAACAAAAAAATTTACAAGTGTAAAACTAATCTTTTTTATATTTACAATAATAGACATAAATTTTAACCTTATTTAAAGTTATTAAAAAAAATCATTATAAGAAAATAAAAAAGTAAAAAAAAAATACATATTTTTTTATTTTTTATTTTTAAAAATAAATTGTGTTATTAACAGTGAAAATAGATATAGAATTGTTAAGATTATAAATAAATTATTATAACCTTTTTGATTTACAATATTACCATTTATATTTTCAAAATTACCAGTATTTGTAATTATAAAATTAGCTAATTGATTTCCTGTTAAACCAGCAAAAGCCCATGCACTAAGAGTAATCCCATGTAATCTACTAATACAATTCATACCATAATAATCTGATAATAAAGTAGCAATATTACTAAAACCACCACCATATCCTGCATTTATAATAAAAATAGAATTTAAAACAATTAATTGTAGTAAAATATTACTATCATTATATATTGCATTTGTTAAAATAGATAATATTAAAGATATAGATGATCCTAAAAATATTAATTTATAAACATTTTTTCTACATTTTAACTTATCACCTAACATCGATAAAAATAATCTACCTCCTGCATTAAAAATACTTGATATTATTGCTACTAATCCAATAAAATCTATTAAACCAATACATTTTACAATCATTTTTTCTTGACTTATTAGAGCTAATCCACAAGTGATATTTAAATAAAAAATAATCCAAATTCCAATATAATCTCTTATAGGATATTTTTTTAAAACATTTGAAATATTATTATTTTCAACATTATTATTAACTTTATTTTCTTTAATATTATTTTCATAAATTTCTGGTTTTTTTAGTAAAATATGTGCAATAAACATTAATATTAAATAGACAAAAGACAATATAATAAACATCAAATATAAGTTTGTTTTTTTCATTAAATATAACATTACCGGACTAGCAATAGCTTTAGCAGCTCCAAAACCCATTACAGCTATACCAGTACCTAAACCTTTATTTTCTTTAAACCATAACATTAAAGTCTTTATTGGTGTAATATAACCAATACCTAATCCAATACCCATTATAACACCATAACTTAAATAAATACCTATTATTGGTAAATAACTACTAATATTATTTTGATTATAATATCCTCCTAAATATATAAAAAAACCAGTTCCAAACATTCCAGAACAAAAACATATTAATGATATTAATGAAGACTTATGAATATTATTTTCAACGATATTACCTAAAAAAGCAGCACTCATTCCTAAAAAGAATATAGCTAAACTAAAAGCCCATTCTGTTAAAGAATTACTAACACCAATATATTTACTTATTTCGTTACTAAATATAGACCAACAATAAACAGTTCCAATACTAAAATGTATTAAAAGTGCAGGAATAGCTCCATAAATCCATTTATTTTTATCCATAGATATCTTTTAGATAAATAAAATATTGAATAATGTAAAATATAAATATTTATAACTATAATTTTTTTTGATTTTAGGGAGTGCTCCTTTAGTGTATTTAAAATAAAATTTATTCTATTTATTTTTAAAACTTTTTTGTAAAAAAGTTTAATCAAAAAACTTTTAACCTTTGATGTTTAATAATGAAACTATGATGTTATAAAAAGAAAAGACATCAATGTGGCACTCCTTATTTTTTTAAATTTTTGATATATTCTTCATATTCGCTTTTAAGTTTTTTTAAATCATCTTTAACTAAATTAAAATCACCAGAATCAATACATAATTTTATTTTTTCAAGAATATAAGTAAGATATATTAAAATTGTTTCTTTTTTAGCTGTTTTATAATCTATTATTTCTATATTTTTATTGTTTATTATGTCATTATTAATACATATATTTGGTAAAATATGTTTATTTCCATTTTCTATTCCATAAAAACTTCCATTTTTTAATTCAAAATTATTTATTTTAGCAAATATACTAAAAGTTTCATTAAGTTCTTCAAAATTATCATTATCTTTATATTTTACATATACCTTATTATTTTCATATTTTAATTTAGAAAATTCTATAATTTTTTTTCCAATTATTAATTCTTTATCATATTCATTAAAATCATTAATATAATTTATCTTTTCAACTATTTTTATTTCTGTTCCTTGTATTCTTCTTGTATTTTCATAAATTTTAACTATTGGAAAATCAAATGTATTAATAACATTAAAATTATATTTTCCATCTGAAGTAATATATTTTATAAATTTTTGATTTTTTTCAACAGCATTTTCTATGTTTTTATCTAATAATTTAACAAAATCATCTATATTTACATCTAATATTTTTATAAGTTCATGTTGAATATTTTTATCTAACGGTACTATTTTATATTTATCAAAAGTTTTACCATTATTAAAAATATAATTATCATCTGATGTTTCAAATTCATTTTGAATATATCTATATAAATCAAAATCTAAATCAATAAATACCACATCTTTAATAATTTTTTTTTCACCATTATCAATATCTTCTGTTATATAAATTTGATTTCGTGGACCTTGATCTCCTGTTCTAAAAATAATATCTTGAATTATTAATTTATTTTTTATTTTTTCATCAATAATTAATTTTACTGTATTATTTTCATCATTATTAAAATCATTTATACTGTAAATTATATTACCTTGATATTTATCACATAAATTAAATCCATTTATAAATTCACAAAAATATTCATTATAAATTTTAGGTTGATTTTTACTAAAAAAAAACTTATAAAATGTATTTTTTGCTATATAATCAATATTATATCGTTTATAAAGTTTATCATTTGTTTTATTTTTTGAAAAAACAACAGTTTTATTTTTATATTTTATTTTATATATATCATTACAATTTCCATTTCCTATTTTTATTGAACTTGATAAATCTATTTTATTTATGTCAAAATCATCATTATTATCATCTTTATTATCTTTATTATCTTTATTATCTTTTTCTAAATCTTTATTTTCATCTTTTTTATTTTTTTCATCATTATTATCTTTATCATTATTGTCATTATTATTGTTTAAATTTTCATCATCTTTATCTTTATTGTTATTATCAATTTTATTATTATTTTTGTAACAATTGCAATTACAATCACAATAATTATAAAAATTTAAAAAAAATAAAGAAATTAATAAAAAAAATTTAATATAAAAGTTGAAAGTTTTAAAAAAGATATTTGAAATAAACATAAAATAATTCTTAAAACAATAGATATTTTATATCTTTCTCATTAAATCTTTTAATATTGGAGCTGAAATAAATATTGAAGAATATGTTCCAATTATAAATCCACACATTAAAATATATGAGAAATCTTTAAGAGCAACTCCTCCAAATAAAAATATTATAAAAACAACTAAAATAGTACTTGTTGACGTCATTAATGTTCTTGTTAATGTACTATTTACTGATAAATTAATATTATTATTTATATCGTCATCTCTATCTTTTTTATTTAAATTTTCACGTAATCTATCATAAATAATTATTGTGTTATTTATTGAATAACCAACTATTGTTAATATTGCAGCAACAAATAATTGATTAACTTCAATACTATAACCACATAACTTTGATATTCCATAAATAGCAAATATCATTAAAACATCATGAATTAAAGCTATTGTAGCAGCTAATCCAAATTGCCATCTACTAAATCTAAATAAAATATAGAAAAATATTATCAATAACACATATATTATCGATTTTGTAGCACTTTTCTTAATATCACTAGCCATTGTAGATTCTACTGACTCATTACTTACTATTTCAAATGTTCCATCTTTTATGTTATCATCTTCATTAACTTCATTATTGTTAATATCTTTTAAATCTGTAACTTTTTCTAAAGAATTACTCATTATCTCATTTAATTTTTGAGTATTTTCTGCAGATAAATTTGTAGAAATCTTTAAAATATCATTACTCCCATAAGATTTTACAGCAACACTCTTCTTAATTTCATCGCTAAGATCTTTTTCTAATTTATTAATATCTAAATTTTTACTAGTTTTTACAATAAAATTATTACCTCCAGTAAAATCTATTCCTAAATTAAATCCACCAGATTTTATTAAACCAATGATTCCTATTAAAAATAATGATATTGATATTAAATATGATATTGGTCTTAATTTTACAAAGTTAAAATTAAATTTATTATCATTATTTTCATTTATCTCACTCCAAGAAAATTTCATTGTTTTTAATGATTTTCTCTGCTCTTTGATGTAATAAATGTATCTTGTTATAAATACAGATGTAAAAAATGAAAAAATAATACCTATTATCAATGTTACAGCAAATCCTCTTATAGGTCCACTTCCAAATATATATAACACAAATCCTGTTAATAATGTTGTTATATTTGAGTCTATTATTGAACTACTAGATTTACTATAACCTACTTTTACTGCTTCTCTGACACTTTTTTTACTACCATCTTCATTACGCTTTCTTAACTCTTCTTTTATTCTTTCATTTATTAACACATTAGCGTCAATAGCCATTCCTAATGTTAATATTAATCCTGCTATTCCTGGTAATGTTAAAACAGCTCCCATCTGTGCTAAAACTCCTAAAATAAATAAAAAGTTAAATATTACAGCAATATTAGCTACAAATCCACTCTTACTATAAAAAGCAATCATGAAGATTAATATTATTATAATTCCATAAATTATTGATTTAATACCTTGTTTTTGAATATCAGTACTTAATGTTGGACCAACAATAGTCTCATCAATAATATGTATTGGAACTGGTAATGATCCTGTTTTTAATGTCATTGCTAATGTCATTGCCTCTTCATTAGAATAATTTCCAGATATTATAGTAACACCGTCAGTAATTTTAACAGCTACATTAGCAGCCATTATAACATTATTATCTAACGTTGCAGCAATCATCTTACCAATATTATTACCTGTTAATTCTCCCCATAACTTCTTACCAATAGCATTCATTCTTATTAATACAGCTGGTCTTGCTTTATCATCCAATGTTTGTCGTGCATCTGTAATAACATCTCCATTCAAAAATTCATCACCATTGACATCTGTTTTTAAAAAATATATTCTTGTTTTATTTTTATCATCACCTCTATTCTTTAACTCATTAGATTCTTTACAAATTATTAAATCTTCAGGTAATAACTCTTTGATTTCATCTTTATTTAAAACATCAATAACATCATCAACTATGTCTGAATCATAATTCATGTTATCATTTAGTTTTATTTTTAAACCTTTTTTATTTTTATAATCTTTATTTTCTAAAACAGAATTTAAACTTTCTACTATTTCTTTAGATTTGTTTTCATCGTATAATAAATAGAATTTAAGTTCACCAACACCTTGTAATAATTTTTTAATGTTTTTATTATTATGAGCACCAGATACCTCTATTTGTATTTTTCTATTACCTTTTAATCTTTGAATATTTGGTTGACTAACACCATATTTATCTAATCTAGATTTGATAACTTCATAAGTTCTTTCAATAGAATTATTAACTTTATCTGTTAAAAAACTTATAACTTCATCATTAGTTGTTGATTCTAAATTAATACCATATTTTCTACTTTCAAAGCATTCTACTAAAGGTTTTTCTTTATTTTCAATCTTATCTGATTCCAATAAAAGTTTTTCAAAAGTTTTAATATATTCATTAACATTTAACTTAGTTTCTGCTGAAATATTATTAACAATATTTTCTACAGTATTTTTATAAGGTTTATTAGCTAATTGTATTAAAATATTATCAACATCGATATCAATAATAATACTCATTCCACCTTGTAAATCTAATCCAAAATTTAATGATCTACTTTTTATCTCTTCATAAGTATAACTCTTTCCTAACAACTTATAAGCCTCTTTATCCCAAATAGAATCTAAATATTCTTGTTTCTTTTGTAGATTAAAATTACCAGAACTATCTGTTGCAATCTTATTAGCTTTATTTTGTATATTGAAATTTATTACAGTAAAAGTAATATAATACATTGATATAAGACTAAACAACAAAGTTATAAATATTATAAATCTCCTATTACGCATGATATATTTTAAAGTCTAATTAAAAAAATATAAAAAAAATATTATACATGTAAATATTTTAATTTTTCAATTTAAAATTTCCTATTTTTTTTAACAAACTGACATAAATTATACTACTTTAGTACTTAAAATAAATATTAGTAAAAATATTATCAGAAAAAATATTATAGTAAGTATATATGATAGAATTAAAATATGTTTATAAAGAAATCCCAAATATTGAATCAATAAAGGTAATATCGAATAAGTTTAATATTAATCAATATATTGCTGCTATATTAATCCAAAATTTAGGTTTTGATGTTGATAAAATATATGATTTCTTAGAACCGAGTTTAGAAAAGCTTTATGATCCTTTTTTAATAAAAGGAATGAATAAAGCTGTAGATATGATTTTAAATTATATTCAAAATAGTGAAAAAATATTGATATATGGAGATTATGATGTTGACGGAATAACAGGTATTGCTGTTTTATATAATTTTTTAATAGATAATTTTAATGTTAGTAATAATCTATATTACAAATGTGCTAACAGATTTAATGAAGGTTATGGTTTATCTAAAGAAACAATAGATTTTGCAGTTGAAAATAATATAAAGTTAATAATTACTGTAGATTGTGGTACTAAAGATTATGAAATGATAAAATTAGCAAAAAAATTAGGAATAAATATCATTGTCACTGATCATCATGAATTTGGTGATGAAGAAAATTTAGCTGATGTAATATTAAATAATAAAGACAAAAGTGAAGATAATATTTATCCTTTTAAGAATTATCTGGTTGTGGAATGGTATTTAAGCTAATTCAAGGATTAACAAAAAAATGTAATTTAAATAATAATATTCCTTATAATTATCTAGATCTAGTTGCATTAAGTACATCATGTGACTTGGTACCTTTAATAGATGAAAATAGAGTATTATTATATTATGGCATAAATAAAATAAATAAAAATCCTCAGATTGGAATAAAATCATTATTAAATATCTTAAATAAATCTTTTATCAGCAATGAAGATTTATTATTTAAAGTAGGGCCATGTATTAATGCTCCTGGGCGTATTTCTAATGCAGAAATATGTGTAAATTTATTTACTACTAAAGATGAAAATGAAGCTGATAAATTCGCTATATTGGTAAGAGAAGAGCATAATAATAGAAAAAAAATATGTTCAGATATTATTAACGATATATTAGATAAAATAGACAACAACAACAACTCTAAATCAACAGTATTATACAAAGAAGGGTGGCCAATAGGAGTTTTAGGTATAATAGCAATAAGATGTATTGAAAAAAAAAATGTTCCAACAATAATATTAACTAACAAAGATAATGAATATATTATTGGTTCTGTAAGGTCTATACAAGGTTTAAATATATTAAAAGTATTAAGTACTTGTTCTGAATATATTGAAAGATATGGTGGTCATGAAATGGCAGCTGGATTATTATTAAAGAAAGATAAATTAAATGATTTTATAACTAAGTTTGAAGATAATGTCAGCAAGATATTAAAACTGT